>Ga0308410_1000428_pt1 | contig 22676 bp, 16 predicted proteins | sample HotsprOSTMatCore_FD_203467 | JGI IMG/M metagenome (GOLD analysis project Ga0308410, IMG submission 203467) | Hot spring phototrophic mat microbial communities from Octopus Spring, Yellowstone National Park, Wyoming, United States -... | ecosystem: Environmental > Aquatic > Thermal springs > Hot...
AGTTACCGCGTACCCCCCCCCCGTGAAACTGAGGAAAAGTGTCCAGAGGATGATGACGATGAGAAACTCGTTACGGGCATACGGACGGTGCATAGCGACCTCCCTCTGAAAAAGTGACCGCTGATGGATGACCGCCGACAAATTTTAGATTGCCGATTACCGATTTTTACTGATTGCCGATTGCCGATTTTCGATTGCCGATTCAAATCGCAAATCGAAAATCGCAAATCATTCGTCCTTCGTCCTCCGTCCTTCGTCTTTGGTTAACATCTACACGCGCGTCACGTACGAGCCATCGCGCGTATCCACGCGCACCGTATCGCCGACGTTTACGAAGAAGGGTACCGTGATTACCACACCAGTTTCGAGCGTTGCCGGTTTACCGCCACCGGTCGCCGTATCGCCTTTAAAGCCGGGCGCGGTCTCGACCACCTTGAGGTCAACTGTCGTTGGTAATTCGATTTCGATAGGTTTGCCTTCGTACGTCAACAAATCTACCGTCACATTCTCTTTGAGATACAGTGCCGCATCGCCGAGCATCTCTCTGGACAAGACCGGCTGCTCAAAAGTTTCCAGGTCCATAAAGTGATAGTTTTCACCATCGTTGTACAGGTATTGGACTTGGTGATGATCTAATCGCACATCTTGTACACGCCCGCCCGACTGAAACGTACGTTCGATCGTTGCACCGGTTTTGAGATTGCGCAACCTGGTTTTGATGACCGCGTTACCGCGTCCCAGTTTGACGTGCTGGTACTCCAACACGCGGTAGAGATTGCCATCGTCATCAATAAACGTCGTCCCTTTACGCAAATCCTGCACACCAATCATAGCGTTCTCCTCATCATCGAATTCAGGGTGCGATTATATATCAAAAGGGTACAAGTTTCAAGTTTGTGTATTATTCTTTCAGGGATGCGCCGGGTCGAACGCGGGCGGTTGAAACTGCTACCATCGCAAACACTCGAGTTGATTTGACGTTGTTGTTACCGTGAATTCAGCGCAACTTGCGGATGAAATAGACATATGGTTGCTCAAGAATATCAAACCAGATATAATCAATTTTAGGTGAATGCTGTGCAAAGATCCTTGGATGGCCATGTCGTTAGTTTTATAGATATTGGCACCAACTCGGTGCGGCTTTTGATCGTTCGAATTGCGCCCAATCATTCGTACACGACGCTGACGCAGCAAAAAGAAGTCGTCCGCCTCGGCGAGAACGAATTTGCGGATCAGTATCTCCAGCCGGACGCGATGGAGCGCGCAATCATGGTGTGCAGCAAATTTGCCGAGTTGTCGCGATCGTACGGCGCGCAAGAAATCCTCGCGGTCGCGACCTCCGCTGTGCGCGACGCCAAGAATCAAAAAGATTTTCTGCGTCGCCTGCAACACGAAGCAGGGCTCGAGATCCGCGTCATTTCAGGGCGCGAAGAAGCGCGCCTGATCTACCTCGGCGTTGCCAACGCCGTCCATCTCGACGACAAGCAAGCCGCGTTCATTGACATTGGCGGCGGCAGCACCGAACTCATCGTGGGAGGACAAAAACAGTACCAGTTTCTTGGCTCGCTCAACCTCGGCGCGGTGCGGCTCAGCACGCTGTTCTTTCTCCCCAATGAAACCGCGCCAGTCCCACCAGAACGTTACGCGCTATTGCAGCGCTATATTCGCAACGCGTCGGTGCGCACGCTCCAGCAAATGCAAAAGTACCGCTGGGACCTCACCTTTGGCAGTTCGGGCACCATCGAAAACTTGACCGACATCGCGGCGCGCGCGCTCCACAATCGCATCCGTCAACGCGACGACATCCTCACCTATGCCGATCTGCAACGCGTAATCGAAATGCTGTGCGCCTGCACGCTGGAAGAACGTCGCAAGTTGCCCGGCATCAATCCCGAGCGCGCCGACATCATCATCGCTGGCGCGGCAATTCTCGATACGCTGATGCAGGATTTGAACATCAAGCAGGTGCGTGTCATCAGCGAGCGTGGCTTGCGCGAGGGAATGCTCGTGGACTATTTATCGCGCAGCGAGCACGCCGAACTCTTTCGGGAGTTTTCCGTGCGCGAGCGCAGCGTCCTGCAATTGGGACGCGCCTGCGGCTTTGACGAAACGCACGCGCGGCACATTGCGCGCCTCGCGCTCGAACTGTTCGACAACGCGAAAAAAGTCGGCTTGCACACGCTCGGCGACCGTGAGCGCGAACTGCTCGAATACGCGGCGCTGTTGCACGACATCGGTGCGTTTCTTTCGTACGATAACCATCACTTGCACACACACTATCTCATTCGGCACGCCGAGTTGCTGGGCTTTGACCAGGCAGAGATCGCGTTGATGGCGCTGGTGGCGTTGTTTCATCGCAAAGCCAAGCCCAGCAAACAAAACGAAGAATACGCCGCGCAGGATAAAGCCACGCGCCGAAGCGTGCGCGTGCTGAGCGCGCTCCTCCGCGTCGCCGAGGGCTTGGACCGCAGTCATAACGGAATCATCACGCATGCGAAATTTCGCGCCCCGAACAATGCCTCTGTTCGTTTGGAATTACAGGCGACGGGGGATTGTCAGTTGGAATTGTGGGGTGTGGAAGATCGGATTGGAACGCTGGAAAAAGTGTTCAAGCGCGCGGTGAAGATCAAACTACAAACTAGCACAGGGGAAAAGACCGCCGCGTAGCAACACGCGCGGCGGTCGTCTTTTGCGCTGGCGGAAAACTACCACGCCGCTAGCAGCGCGAGCAGTTGTTTCTTGAAATCCGAGTGACTAATCGGTGCCCAGATTTGCGGAAACGTCTGAACGAGGTTGTGGATTTCGGCTTGGCGGAAGGCAAGGTACGCGGCAACCCCCGGCGCAACGATTAGCGTGCGCGGACGCCGCGCGGCTTTGGACGCGGTGTGACTCCATTCACCCCAGGCCAAAAAATCGCGCAGGTGACTGCACGCGACGACGGCATCCTGCAAATTGCCGAGGTGGTCTTGCAATCGTTTGATCTGCTCGATCAGCGGTTTCGCGTCGGGCGGCAAGACCCCCGCGAAAAACTCGAGCGTGTAACGCAAACCTTTCGACGCGATGCGGAGTTGATGCAAAAGCGTGAGCGACACATCGGGCGCAGATACCGATTCATCGTAGGCGCGCACATCCGCCCAGCCGCGCAGCAGGATGATCGGCAACACGTCGCGGACGCGTTCCGCGCGTGGCGCATCGTCGGGCGAGTTCGCTGTTGCCGCGCCGGCGCCGGGCGTTTGCAAAAACTCGGTAAACTCTGTTTTGAATCGGGCGTACGCGACGCTGTCGAGCCACTCGATCAATTCGGCGCGCGCGCGCTGATACTCGGTTTGCCACGCCGCGAGTAACGGCTCCAATTCCGCTTTGCGTTCGTCAGGCAACGTATCAAGATAATGTTGCGTCTTTTCGCGGAACACATCCAGATCGCGGACGGCGCCCAGCGCGCGCGCGGTGCGTCGTAGCATTTTGGCAAAGGGCTTGAACGCGTCGGCATCGAGGAACTCGGCAAAGACGCGGAGCGCGGCGCGCATCCGCCGCGTGGCAACGCGCATATCGTGCACTTGCTCGATGTCTGTGCCTTCGCGTGCGCCCGCTTCGTGAGCGAGCATACGCCCCCAGTGTAGCAGTAGCGTTTTGCGCGCGGCTTCTGCCATCGTATCGTCAAGCCGAATCCTGGGCGCGCGACGACGTTTGGGAGGAGTGGCGTTTGCTTCATCCACCCACGCGAGCGCGCGCGCGAATTTCGATTGTGTGACGGGCGCGAGATGCCATTCTGCCTGCACGGAGGCGGCGAGGCGCGCCAGATCCTCCGGGGTGCCGGCGGGCTTGAGTTCGATTTCCAATTCCGCAAATTTCACGCGCCGATTTCCGACGCGCACGCGCACCTCGTCCACGCTCCACTCAGCGATGGGCGTCCCGTCTTTCATCACCTCGCGCTTGGTGCGCGTCTGATCCAGTTGAAACAATTTTTGCAGCGGCGCATCACCGATGATGCTGAGGATGCGATCGCGCGCGGGAGTGGCTTGCCATTGCGTCGGCGGCGCGTCCTGGCGCAACTCGATTTCGAGTTCTTCTCGCGTGTGAATCGCGGTGGAGGTCGGCGTGATTTGCTTCAGGGTGACGAGCAACGCGCGGGCGCGTCCCACGCGGCGCTGGCGGCAGGCGTACCCCGCGGCAAGCAACCGCCGATCCGCCGTATCGCAGTACGTGTCGCGCACGCGTGTCAGCATGCCGCCGGTGAGCGTCAGTCCATCTATCGTTTCGACGGTTTGCAAACGCTTGATGAGCGTTGCATCCGTCAGCGCAAACTTGGCTTCGACTTCCATCGTCGGGTCTAGCGTGCCAGTATCTTGGGTGGCACGAGCCACACCAATTCGCCTTTGCGCGAGTGCACGTTCGGCAACTCGACGAGCGCGAGCCCACCTTTCTTGCAGACGATCCGTCCGCCGCCGATGAGCGCGCTAATCGTCTCGCTAAAATCCGGTTCGTGCCCCACGACCATCAACGCATCCACGCCGGGGTGATCGAGCAAGATGGCGCGGAGTTGTTCGACGTTAAAGCCAGGCGCGAGCCGCGCGTCTTCGATCAACTTGAGATTCAATTTCTGCGCGACGATTTCTGCCGTCTGCCTGGCGCGGACGAGTGGACTGGTCAGGATCACGCCAAGCCCCAGGTCGAGCGCGGCGAGCGTTGCCGCGATGCGTTTCATCTTGTCAATGCCTTCTTCGGTGAGCGGGCGTGCCGCGTCGTCGTGTTTCCACTCGCTCCGTGCGCCCGCCAGTCCGTGACGCAAAAAGTAGATTTTCATCGGCTCTACTCCAGGAATCAAATTGCAGTAAACATACGGCTCAGTAACGCGGCTTGACTGTCCAGCGGCGGCGCGCCATTTTCGGGTACGAGTCGTTTGTAGGTGCCATCAGGAAGCATCAATCGGGCGCGGCAGTTATCGGCGAGGTACGTGGCAAGAATCTGATCGCGCAACCGACGGACGAGGTGCGCGTCTTGCACCGGGAAGAGAATTTCCACGCGGCGGTCGAGATTGCGCGGCATCAAATCGGCGCTGCCCAAATAAACCTGTTCCGCGCCGCCGTTGTGGAAATAGTAGATGCGGCTGTGTTCGAGAAAGCGACCGACGATGCTGGTCACCCGGATATTTTCGGAAAGACCGGGCACTCCCGGACGAAGGCAACACATTCCGCGCACGATCAAATCCACGCGCACACCCGCTTGCGAGGCTTGATAGAGCAAGCGGATCAGCGGTTTGTCAACCAGCGAGTTCATCTTGAAAATCAGATGCGCCGGTTCGCCGCGCTGTTGTCGTTCGATCTCGCGCTGGATGAGCGTTTCGATGCCCGCGCGCAAGTTGATGGGGGCAACCAAGATTTTGCGATAATCTTTCTTCGCGGAATAGCCGGTCAAATAGTTGAACACATCGGTCACATCGGCGCCCAGATCTTCGTCGCAGGTGAACAGACCCAGATCGGTGTAAATCTGCGCGGTCGTCGGATTGTAATTGCCGGTGGCAAGATGCACATAGCGGCGGAGGCGGTCGCCTTCCCGGCGGACGACGAGCGCGGTTTTGGAATGGGTCTTGAGGCCCAACAAGCCATAGACAACGTGAACGCCCTCGCGCTCCAACGCCCGCGCCCATTCGATGTTGCTCTCTTCGTCGAACCGCGCCTTCAACTCGACGAGGACCGCCACCTGCTTGCCGTTGCGCGCGGCTTGGAGCAACGCTTCGACGACTGGCGAGTTGCGTCCGACGCGGTACAGCGTTTGTTTGATTGCCAGCACGTTGGGATCCTGCGCGGCGGTCTGCAAGAATTCGATGACCGGTGAAAATGAATCGTACGGATGATGCAACAAAATATCTTGGTGTCGGATCGCCGCAAAGATGTCCTCGGCTTCTTCGAGCGCGCTCGGAATCGCAGGGAGAAAGTGCGGATCTTTGAGATCGTGCCGGTCAAGTGAATATAACTGGATCAAGTCACTCGAGCCCAGCGGCGGCGCGACGGTATAAATATCGTTGGGTTCAAGATCGAGATTGTCTGCCAGGATGCGGCGAATTTCGTCGGGCATAGAAGGATCAATCGTCAGGCGAACGACGGAGCCAAAACGGCGCTCGCGGACGCCGCGTTCGATCGTTTCGAGCAAATCTTCCGCTTCGAGTTCCTGAATGATCATCTCCGCATCGCGCGTCACGCGAAAGGGATGCGCGGTGACGATGTGCATGCCCGGAAAAAGGCGCCCGAGATGTTCGGTGATGACTTGTTCCAGCCAGACAAAGTACACGTCGCGCGGTTCTGCGCCCTCTTGCGCTGGCGCGTGCGCTGGCGCGGGAATCCGCAGCAGACGCGGCAGCGTGTGTGGCACTTTGACGCGCGCAAAGCGCTCTTGCCCTTTGGCGTCGCGTACGATGACCGCTAGATTCAAACTCATATTCGAGATGTGCGGAAAGGGGCGGCCGGGGTCGTAGGCAAGCGGCGTCAAGACCGGAAAAACCATTTCGTCAAAGTAGCGCGCGGCGGCTGCGGCTTGAACCTCGTCGAGCGCGCGGTAATCGAGGATGTGAATACCGGCTGCATCCAACTGGGGAAGTAGTTTGTGCAAACACTCGCGCGCATCGTGCATCAGTTGCAACGCTTCTTGGTGGATAGCGTTGAGTTGTTGTGCCGGTGTCTGCCCATCCAGCGATAGTTCGATGACGCCTGCCGCGATCTGTTGCTTGAGACCTGCCACGCGCACCATAAAAAATTCCGCTAGATTGGAGCCAACGATTGAGAGAAACTTGACGCGCTCCAACAGCGGATTACGTTCGTCCTGTGCTTCTTCCAACACGCGGCGGAAGAAAGCCAGTTGCGATAATTCGCGGTTGAGAAAAAGTTTGGCATCTTCGGGCACCGGGACCGGTGCCGCAGGCGCGAGGCGCGGGCGGCGCAGACTTTTTCTTGCCACAGGCCCTCCCGCGCGAGATTATATCGAATGTGATGAGTTGCGTCAAACGGGGTATGCACATGCCCACCGACTCTTGCCAATCCACCACGTTTGTGCTATGATTCGAGCCGTGTCGAAATTGCCTCCCTTTACCCCTGCAGATGAAGAGTACGCGCTTGCGCGCGCCTATGTGCCCGAGCACATTCCCGGTCTGATGACGGCAATTTCACACGCCACGCCATTTCGTCTGGACGATTTTCTCGGCTGGACGAGAGACGACTGGGTGATCTTCGTCGGCTATCCACTCGAAACGCGCTTTGATGCTGCGCGCTGCGAGCAAGTCGTCACGCGCGCCGTGGAAACATACCAGCCCACTTATCTGTGGTTCATCGGTCCTGCGATTCCACCCGCGCTCGCGCAAACCGCGCGCACGCGCCAGAGCGATCACTACTTGCGCCTCGATTGTGCTCACACGACCATCAAATCATCCCTCCAGCGCGAAGTGAGACAAGCCGCCCGCGTGTTGACCGTCGAAGTTGCCCGCGCGTGGACACCAGAGCATCAAGCCCTCACCGATGAATTGATGCAGCGCGAAGCACTGCCCCCACTCATCGCCGCGCTGTACCGCGCGATGCCCGAGTACATCGCTCAATGTGCTACCGCGCGCATGCTGAACGCGCGCGACGCGCGCGGCGCACTCACCGCGTTCTTCGTCGTCGAAGTTGCCGCATCGTCATTCGATACCTATGTGCTGGGATGCTACTCCAAGCAAAACTATGTCGCGCACGCGTCCGATCTACTGTTTGCGCGGATGATCGAAGATGCGCGCGCGCGCGGTAAAGCGTTCCTCAACCTGGGGCTGGGCGTGAACCCCGGCATCACGCGTTTCAAGACCAAATGGGGCGGCGTGCCATACCTGCGCTATGAATTTTGCGAGTGCTACTATGGCACAGAAACAATGGCAATAGTGGACTGGCTGAGCGGAAAATTATGAATCTTCGGTTCTGGGAAAAACCTCTGCGAATGGTGTGGCGTATCGAGCGCGAGCCGCATCGCGCGCATCTGGTTGGTACGGCGCACTTTTTTCCGCACAGTTTCGCGCGCGCGTTTGCACGTCTGATGCGCCAGGCAAACGTTGTGTTGTTCGAGGGACCGCTGGACGAAGCAAGTTCCGCGCGTATCGCCGAGTACGGCCGGCACGGCGAAGGTGTTCCCACGTTCGTCGAAATGCTCACCCCCGAAGCCATCAACGAAATCGAACGCCTCTTGCGGGCACGACTCGATAGTCACAGCGGCGACGCGTGGTTGTTCTCGCTCGTCGAACGCAAGCCCGTCTATTTTGAATCATTCACGCGCAACGTGCGTCCGTGGGCAGCGTTCTTTTCGATCTGGAAAACGTACCTTGGCTGGCAGTACTCGATGGACCTGGAAGGGTATCGCGTCGCGCGCCAACTGGGCAAACCGATTCACTTTCTCGAAACACTCGAAGAGCAACTCGTGGTGCTGGACAACATCCCCCTCGAGCGCATTGCGCGACAACTGAATGATGTGAAAAACTGGGCGGCGTACAAAAACAAGTACGTACAGATTTTTCTCGCCGGCGATCTCGATCAGATGATTACCTTTACCTCGCGCTTTGTCACGCGCGGTCCCGTCATTGTTGGCGCGCGCGACAAAATTCTCTTCGAGCGGATGCTGCCGTTCATCGAACGCGAACCCACGCTCGTCTTCATCGGCTTTCCGCACGTGCCCGGTGTGACACAGTTACTCCGCGAAGCGGGTTACGCGGTGACGCAGGTGTGTGTATGATTACTCCCACCGAGCGCGCGTACATTCTCGCGCACGCGTACGTTCCTGAACACCTGCCGCACTATGTCACCGCCATCTCGCAGACCGAGCCGTTTCTCGTTGACGATTTTGTCGCGCACGTGCGCGGCGCGCACGTGATTTTCGTTGGCTATCCCTTGAGCAAAAGTTTCGATGCAGCGCAAATGCTCGACACGCTCGAACGCGCGCGCGCGCGTTTCAAACCGCGTGTCGTTTCGATTCTGGCGCCCGCGCTGCCCGAGACATTGCAGGCGGACACGTACCTGCCCGCCGACGAGTACTTTCGGCTCGATGTGACCACACTCGTCATCCCGCAGAAAACGCGCAATATGTTGACGCGCGCGCGGCGCGATCTGACGACGCGCGAAGGCACGTTCGACAAGGAACACCGGCGCTTGGTCGAAGAATTTGTGCGCGCGCATCGTCTGGACGACGCAACGCGGACGATTTTCGAGCGTGTCCCCGAATACGTCAGATGCGCGAGCGCGTGTGTCATTGAAGCGCGCGACGCGCGCGGTAATCTCGTGGCGTTCGACCTTGCCGATTTCAGCGCGGCGCAGTACGCGTTCTATCTGTTCAACTTTCGTGCAACCCAACCGCGCATCCCCGGCGCGTCCGACCTGTTACTCGCGCACATTATCGAACGCGCGCGCGCGGAAAGCAAGCGCTATGTCAATCTGGGGTTGGGCATTGATGAGGGGGTGGCGTTCTTCAAACGCAAGTGGGGCGCGACCCCGTTTCTGAAACATTGCGCGTGCGTTCAACAACCTTCACGCGCAGAGGCATGGCTGGGCTTGTTCGATCAATTACGGTACGCTTGAAAGGACGTAACCACTCGTAAAAAAACTTTTGCTAATGATTGCTCTGGATTCCGCCCAAATTGTCACTGCGGCTGTTCTCTTCGGTCTGGTAGTCTCGTCAGCGTGCATTGTCCTGTTCATTGATTGGCGTGTGGCATTGTTCGCGCTCCTGGCGCAGTACATCTGCGCGGCGGGATTGCTGTCGCAGGTCGTAGCGCTGCCCCACGCGCTCATCCGTGTACTTTCGGGCGCGTTCGCCACAGCGATTTTGTATTTCACATTTCGCCGCGCGCAGGAAAATTTCTGGCGCGATCTCGCGCAGGCAGAAGATGACGCGGCGCGTCTCGTTGTGACGCGCTCGTATTATTGGCAGGTGTTCGTCATCGGTGTGCCGTTCCGCGTGCTCGCGCTCGCGCTTGCGGCAGTCGGTACGATTGGCGTTGCCGCGTCCATAACGTTTCTCGACATACCGCCTGATGGATTGTTCGGCGCGCTATGGCTCGTTGCCACCGGCGTTCTCGTCGCGATACTTTCGCGCGCGGTGTTACGACTGTGCCTGGGCATTCTGCTGCTCACAAGTGGCCTGGTGATTCTGGAGATCGCGACAGAAGGTAGTTTGTTGTTGTACGGTCTGGTCAACATAGCCGATGTGCTCCTCGCACTCGTGCTGGCGCATCTCGCCGCGCTCCCTGCCGCGCCCGGCGTGTGGCGTCGTCGGCGTGGAGAAGTGCAATGAGCATTGTCTTGACAATGGGCGCGTGTGTGGTCGCCGGCATTGTAGTGCGCGCGCTATGCCGCTGGCCACGCGCGTGCTGGCTCGCCGCGTTCGTCAGTGTTGTGCTGATTGGCGCGTTGCTCATCTTCGCACCCGCCGCGTCGCTCTCCTTTTTCGGTCGCGCGCTCGCGCTGGATGTGGCAACGCGCGCGTTTCTGCTCGCGCTGTTTTTCGCGACGAGTGCACTCGCACTCCTGGCGCCACTTGCCTCGGCGCGCCCACACGCATCGCCGACGAATGCCCTCACCGATGCGCACGGCGCGTTTTTCTTGCTCGCGTTCGCGCCGTTCATCGCCGCTGTCACGCTGGATAGTTTTCCGCTGGCGGTGTTCGCGTGGGCAATGGGGCTGGGTGTGCTGATGCTGTCGGCGCGACCACAGAGCGAAGGGCGAGTGGGAGGCACAGCGCAGTTCTTGCTGCTTATGGTGCTTGCCAGCGCGAGTTTGCTGCTGGCCAATCGCTTTCTTGAGGTGTATCCTCTCACCCCCGAAAATCTCGACCTGGTGCGCGCGGCTGCCATCTTTCTCGCGCTGGGGTTTGGTGTGCTTTTGGCGCTGGCACCGCTCCATTTCTGGCTGGGTCCCCTTGCCGACGAATGGTCACCGCTGGGAGTGGCGTTTCTGGTCGGCGTTGCGCAAGCGGTCGGCGTGTGGGTGTTGTGGCAACAGATGAACGCGGCGCTATGGCTGACGCTGCGCTCACCGCTCCTGAGCGCGCTGCTGGTCGGCGGCGGGTTGACGGCGCTGGTGGGCGCGCTGTTGGCACTGGCGGAACGCCGCGACGCGCGCGCGCTGGCGTATCTGGCGATGGTACCGCTGGGGCTCGTGGGTGTGGGTATGGGAACTGGCGCCCCACTGCCGCTTGCGGGCGCGCTGGTCGCGCTGGTGAGTCGCGCGTGGAGCGTTGCCCTCATTGCAGGTGGAATGCATTTTGCGCGGCATCACCCGGCGCGACACGGGCAACTTGTCAGCGCAGGCGCGCTGCTGGTGGGCGGACTCGCTCTTGTCGGACTGGGACCGTTCGCGGGTTTCGTCGCGTACGACGCGATTGCGCGCGCGGTGAGCGCGAGTCATCCAGCGCTGTTTGTGGTGCTCGTTGCCGCGCACGCGCTCGCGCTGGTGACGATCGTGCGTAGAGCGTGGCGCATCATCAGCGCGCCCGTCGAGTCAGACTCGCGCGCCGAGCGCGTGGCGCTGGTCGCGGGTGTCGGCGTGGTGATTTTCGTCAGTGCGATGCTCATCGGCGCAGGAATATTTCCGCAGATGTTCGAGGCGATGGTAAAGCGATAGGACGGTCGGACAGTGGGACAGGGGGACACTCTTTTTTCCGCATTTGCTAAACTCTAGTCACTCAAGGAAGGATAACCTATGGATATCGAAAAGATCGTTTTGATTCAACCTGCGCACCAGGGACGCATCTGGGGCAAAGCCGCAGGATCACCCTACACGCTGATGCGGCTCGCATCGCTGGTGCCAGAAGATATACCCGTCGAAATCTGGGATCAGAATTTGGGTCCCTTGCATTACGAACGCTTGAACGCGCGTACCCTCGTCGGTATCAGCAGTATGACGGTGACGATCGAGCGCGCGCAGGAGATTGCGACGCGCGCGCGCGCGCGTGGCAGTCACGTTGTCGTTGGCGGGGTGCACGCCACGCTGTTGCCGGACGAGGTGGCACAGTGGGCGGATACGGTGGTCGTGGGTGAAGCGTATCGCACCTGGCCCCAGATCATTCGCGATTTCGCGGAGCAAAAGATACAACCGCGTTACGTGGATGTGGAATGGGCACCGCTGGGCAATCTGGCGCCGATTAGTGATCGCGTCATTCGTCAGGTGAACGAACATCGTAACTATTGGACACCGTCGCTCGAGATCACGCGTGGCTGTCCGCGCAACTGCACGTTTTGTACGGCGGTGCGTGTGTCGGGTAAAGTGATGCGCTATCGTCCCGTAGAGCAAATCGTGGAAGAGATCGAACGGCGACGCATCAAACGGTTCTTTCTCACGGATGATAATTTCGGTTTGAATTTTCGCCTCAAGCCGGAATATGTCGAAAGTGTATTTCGCGCGCTGGAACGTTTGCCGTTACATAGTTGGACGACGCAGACTGAGGCGGTGATTGCCGAATATCCCGATTTGCTCGATCTGGCGCGCCGCGCGCGGTTGGACAAGTTTTTCATCGGCTTTGAGACCATCAACCCGGGCAATCGTCACGAGTTGGGGGGCAAGTCTAAACAAAAGGATGAAATCAAACGCATCGTTCGCCGCATTCACGATCACGGTTTGAATGTGGTGGGCTTGTTCGTTTTTGGTTTTGACCACGATACGGTCGAAGTTTTCGAAAAGACGTGGGAGTTTATTCGCGAAACGGAATTCGATGGGGTGAGTGTGACCATTTTGACGCCGTTTCCCGGCACGCCGCAGCGTGAACAGTTGATGCAAGAGGGACGGCTCTTGCCGAATATTCCCTGGCATTATTACGATACGGCGCATGTGGTCTTTCGTCCCGCGTTGATGACCGTAGAACAGTTGCGCGAGGGGTACGATTGGTTATGTCGCCGCGTGTACTCGCCGCGCGCGATTGCGACGCGCGGTCTGCGCGCGCTGAGCCGCTATCCGCTGACCCAGATGCGTGCCAAAGCGTTTTCCAGTTTCAGTACCGATGTAGGGTATCGCAACGCCTATGCGTTGCGCAAACGCTGAACGATACCTGACAGGTTTCCCTCAACCTGTCGGGTGTTCAGATACGTTCTGATGTAACTACTCACCTTGTCATTGCGAGGAGGCGTTTTGTGCCGACGAAGCAATCTCCACACGGCAAGAGCGGGGATTGCTTCGCAAAAAACGCTCGCAATGACAGGGTGGCTGAGTAGATACGTTCTGATGTGGCTATGTTGTCCAAACATCTAGGCACCCTGGTCAAGATGGCGGTAAGCGTGGGCTTGCTCGTTTTTTTGCTCAGCCGACTCAATCACGTCGAATTGTTGAATCAAGTGGCGCGCGCGCAACCACACTGGCTCGTGCTCGCGCTCGCACTCTATTTCGTTGCCATCTTGCTGGGTGTTTTCAAGTGGCAACTCCTCGTGCGCGTGCAGCGGTTGGGTGTTTCGTACAGCGATCTGGCGACGTACACGTTTACAGGTTTGTTTCTGGGGAACGTCTTGCCATCGAACATCGGCGGCGATGTGGTGCGTGTGTACGCGTTGGCGCGCGCGGTGAAACAAACCGAAGCGGCGCTCACTTCTGTCGTGGTGGATCGCTTGATGGGCTTGGTCGCTTTTTTTTGCGTCGCGCTCGTGAATGTGGGCTTGGTAGCATTGCTCGTGACCAACGCCGCGCAAATCGAAGCGATTGAAATCGCGACGGTGGTCGCAGCGACGCTCCTCACAATCGCCTGCGCGCTGTTGTTCAGTCGGCGCGTGGCGCGGCAAGTGGGGCGCGCGTTTGCCCTGCCGATGCTGGCGCGCTTGAAACCGCGCGCGCAACGATTGTATCACGCGATTCAAACCTTTCGTTTCAATTATGTGATTCTGGCGATGAATGTGCTGGTGTCCACCAGCATCATCGTCGTCGCGACGTTTGTGTGGTACTCGGTCGCGCTCGCGCTGGGACTCGATATTCCACTGCTTTACTTTTTCCTCTTCAATCCCCTGATTGCGTTCGTTTTGATGTTGCCGATTTCGTTCAATGGGTTGGGACCCAAGGAAGCGACGGCGGTTTTCTTCTTCGGCTTGGTCGGCGTGCCGAGCGAATCTGCGTTTGCCCTGTCGCTCCTCTTTCACGCGATTGTTGTGTTGACGAGTTTGCCGGGCGGCGTGTTGTGGTGGCGCGAGCGTGGACGCACCTCACTCGTGGGTACAGTGGAATGAGACGGCTCAATCGTGGCTTGATCCTTGCGACGATTGGCGCGCTCCCTGCGCTCGTGCCGCTGGCGCGTCCCGGCTTTTTCGTCTCCGACGATGGGATGTTTCATCTCTATCGGTTGATGGGACTGGACGCGGCGATGCACGCGGGCGTTTTCTTTCCGCGCCTGTTTCCCGATTTTGCGTTTGGGTACGGTTACCCCGTTCTAAATTTCTACAGTCCGCTCAGTTACTATCTGGGCGTGTTTTTTCACTGGCTTGGCGCCGATTACATTGCTGCGCTCAAGATGACGTTTGGCGCGGCGTTGCTGCTTTCCGTGTGGACGATGTATGCATTTGCGCGCGAGTGGTTTCCGCGTCCGGCGGCGTTGCTCGCGGCACTGGCGTATCTCTACGCGCCGTATCATCTGGGCAATGTGTATCAGCGCGGCGCGCTCGCCGAATCGCTCGCGTATGTTTTTTTTCCGCTCCTCCTGTGGTTGTGTCATCGGCTTGTTGCGCGACGTAAAGCGATCTACGCGCTCGGACTCGCGATGGCGTACGCCGGTTTGATTCTCACGCACAACTTGTCGGCGCTGTTGTTCAGTCCGGTGCTGGTGGCGTATGGGGTGTTTCGGTGGTTAGTGGTTAGTGGTCGGTGGTTAGTGGTTAGTGGTCGGTGGTTAGTGGTTAGTGGTCAGTGTTTAGTGGTTAGTGGTCAGTGGTTAGAAGGAAGAGGACAGGAATCAGGAGTCAGATTTGGGATTTGGGGTTTGGGATTGGCGTTGCTCTTTGGATTTGCGCTTGCCGCGTTTTACATAGTGCCAGTCGTCGCCGAGTCGAGCGCGGCACACCTGTCCTACGATTTCAACGGTACGGGTTACCAGAGACATCTGGCGCCGCTCGATGGAATTTTTTCGCCGTTTTTGATGTATCGCTATTTTCCCAATCAAGGTGTATCTGCTGAACGTCCGCTGGGTCTGGCGCAAACTATTTTGCTCCTTTGTTCACTCGTCATCATTTTTCAAGCGCGCCATCCCCAATCTCCAATCTCTAATCTCCAATCTCCAATCTCTAATCTCCAACCACCAATCTCTAATCTCCAATCCTTCCTCGCCTTCTGCTGGCTCGGCGTGCTCGGCGCACTCGCAATGACGTTGCAACTCTCTTTACCGCTCTGGCAAGTGGTGCAACCGCTGCTCTCGATGATTCAGTACCCCTGGCGTTTTATGACGCTGGTGGATTTGTTCAGCGCGTTGCTGATTGGTTCGTTGCTCTTGTGGCGCGCGTCCACACGCACAGCGCGGCGTGTTGCGATCTCGTTGATCATCGGCGCGCTCCTCGCGGCGAACGCGCTACCGAACGCGCCGCGCGAGACACTCGATTTACGCGCCGATCAAGTCACCGTGCAACGGATGTGGCAAGATGATTACGCGATCGAACAAATCGGCGCGACGTGGACCGCCGAGTATTTGCCGCTCACGGTCAAGGAGGAACGCTGGGCGATTCCGCGTCCAACGGATGCCGTCGAAACGGCGGATGCGGTGGACGCGCGGGTGGTGGTGACTGCACACAGTTTGCTGGCGTACGATTTGATGGTCGAGAGCGCGAGCGGTTTTCCGTTGCGTCTGCACGCGTTTCATTTTCCCGGCTGGAACGCGTACGTGGACGATGTGCGCGCGTCAACGTATCCATCGGGACGACTCGGTTTGGTGACGGTGGATGTTCCAGCGAGCAAACATCGTGTTCGCGTGGCGTTTGAGGATACGCCGCCGCGACAAATCGGCGCGCTAATCTCGATGTTCGCGCTCATCGTTTGGCTGGGCGCGCTCGGCATTGTACGGCGACGCGCGGCGATCGGACTGGGAATCGTCGCGCTGATCCTGATGGTGCTGGTCGCGTGGCATCTCTATCCGTTCACGTTCTCGATTCAGCCGACGGCGCGCGTCGCGCATCTTGAAGACAAGGTGCAACTGGCGGGGTATCACGTTGGTTCGACCTTAAAACCGGGTGACACGATTCCTGTCACGCTGTACTGGTTTGCGCGCGCGCCGCTAGTCAAGAATTACAAAGTGTTCGTTCATCTGGCGGATGAAGACGGTATGGTGCGCGCCCAGCATGATGGCGATCCAGTGTACGGTTTCACACCGACAACGCGCTGGATGCCGGGCGAACTGATCGTTGATCGCCACGATTTAGTCTTGCCTGCCGATTTGTCGCCGGGGCGATACACGCTGCTTGCCGGACTGTACGATTTTGAAACTTTGCAGAATCTGATTCCGACCGATGAAGATTCGCGCGCGCTGGGAAATCGCGTGCGGTTGGGTAGTCTGGTAGTCAAATAGTCGGATAGTAGTCAGATAGTTGAGTAGTCGGTTGGTCAAATTGCGGCGGTCTGCCGTTGGCTGTCGGTAGTCGTAAGATGCGAGCAACCTATTTTATCATTCTGGGTTATGTTGTTCTCGCGCTGGCGTATAGTATCGTCAATCCGTTGGGCGAAGCGCCGGACGAAGTGTCGCATTACGCGTACGCGCGTTATGTAGGCAGAGAACGCGCGCTGCCACCGCCAGAGGGCGCGGCGCGCGGCGAGGTGTTTCAGCCGCCGCTGTACTATGCGCTGGTGGGTCTGGCAACAGGATGGATTGAAGAAGGCGATTTCACGATCAAGGCGAACAATGATTTTTCGCTTGCCGAGAAAACGCCGAATGTGTTGTTGCACACGCGGCAAGAAGCGTTTCCGTATCGTGGCGGCGCGCTGGCGTGGCATCTGATGCGCGTGCTTTCGGTGGCGATGGGGGCGGTAACGGTGTGGAGTGTGTACGCGCTCGCGCGCGTGGTGTTTGCACCCAACACAGCCTTACCGATGGCGGTTGCCGCGTTCACCGCGTTCACGCCGGAATTTTTGTTCATCACAAGCGCAGTGAACAACGATAACTTGACGGCGATGCTCTCCGCGCTGACGCTGTTGTGGCTGGCGTGCCTCATCATCGGCGCGAGTGCTGGCGCGCGCGCGTGGATCGGTGTGGGCGTGTTGCTGGGACTGGGCGTGTGGACCAAGATGAGTATGCTCGCGTTCGTCCCGCTGGCTGGGGTCGCCGTGCTCATTGTTGCCAAACGACGCAACGAATCGCTTGCGCGTTTGAGCGCGTGGCTCGCGCTACCCGCGCTGGTTGTTGCCGCGCCGTGGCTCGTTCGCAACTGGCTGACGTATGGCGATCCGCTGGGCTGGGCAGTGATGCGTCAGGTAACCGATGCGGTGGTTGCGCCGATGGGGTTGGCAGAGTACCCGGCGTGGTTGTGGAGTTTCTTTCAATCGTTCTGGGGTCGCTTTGGTGGCGCGGTGCACGTACAAATGCCCGCGCCGGTTTACATCGCTCTGGCTGTGCTCACACTCATCGCCATTGCAGGCCTCCTGCCTTCGTCCTTCGTCCTTCGCCCTCCGTCCTTCGCCCTTCGCCCTCCGTCCTTCGTCCTCCGTCCTTCGTCTTTCGTCCTTCGTCTTTTTTCTCGTCACCTGCCTCCTGCCTCCTGCCTCCTGCCATCTGCTTCCCGCCTCCTGACGTGGTTTCTCGCGTTGCACGTTGCGCTCATCGCGTTGTTGCTCATCGTTTGGGCGAACACGAATCAGGGGACAGATCAAGCGCGACTGGCGTACCCCGCGCTGGCGGCAATCAACATCTTTTTTGTGGCGGGCTTGGCGGCGTGGATTCCCGCGCATCGGCACGAGTGGTTTGCGCGCGCTCTCGGTGGCGGAATGTTCGCGTTCGGCGCCATCGTGCTGTTCGGTTTTCTGCAGCCGCTCTACAGTCCACCGCCGCGTTTATCGCCGAACGATGTGCCACACTCGGCGCGCAAGTCCGGGTTTGATTTCGGCGGACAGTTGCGTTTGCTCGGCTGGGAGATCGAACGTGACACGCTGGCGCCGGGCGAGACGACCTACCTCACGATGTACTGGCAAGCATTGACCGACCTACGTGAGGATTATTGGCTGTTCTTGCGTTTAAAGAGCGCGAACGATGACGATGTGTGGAGCAAGGATGGCACGCCTTCGGCGGGGCGTGATAGCACCGATTTGTGGCGCGAGGGTGATGTGATCGCGGCGCGGCATCGCATCACGCTGGGCGACGAGGTGGCACCGGGGCGGTATCGGTTGCTTGCCGGTGTGCATCGCTTTGGCGCGTGGGAATGGCTGCCGATTTTCGATGCGAACGGACGCGCGGTGGGAGATGTGGTGATGGTGGGCGAGGTGATGATCGAGAGATGAGGATTGGCAAGCCAATGAATTCTTGGAAGCGATTGGAACAGTTTCTGGTTGCCGATGCCGGTGCACTGGTTGTGTTGTTCCTCCTCGCCTGGCTCATCGCTGGTGCGCTGCTGCGCGACGATGTGTTCATTCTTGGCGATCACGCCGGGCATTACTGGACGCTGTGGTACACGCTCAACGTAGCGGTGCCGCAACACCATCGGCTCATTGATTGGATTCCGCATTGGTACGCCGGCTATCCCGAACGACTCTTTTATCCGCCCGGCACAATGCTCGTGGGCTGGCTGCTGCATCTACTCACATTTGGCAAACTCTCGACCGCGCTGATTTACCAGAGCATTCTCTTTCTTGCTTACGCGTTGCCCGCGTTCACATTCTATTACGCGCTGCGTCACCTGCGCTTTGAGCGCCGCGCTGCACTTGCCGCCGGCATCTTTGCGCTGGGATTTCCAACATTCTTCGACGGCGCGCACGCGGTTGTGATTGGAATGACCGGCTCGCGCTTGTCCTTTGGCTTGACCGCGCTGGTTCTGGTCTGGACGATTGATTTTATCGAGACGCGACGCTGGCGCTGCGCCGCATTTGCCGCGCCAACGCTTGCTCTGGCGATTCTGTTGCATCCGTACCATTCGCTTGGACTGATGCTCGCGCTGGGGCTGTATGTGCTCGTTCGCCGATTAGCGTTTCCGCGCGCGCTGTTGCAAGTTGGCAGTGTTGTCCTGCTTGCACTCGCGCTCGCTGCGTTCTGGCTCATGCCACTGCTGGCGCACGCGTCGGGCGCGATGATTCCACACATCCGCGCCACGTTCGATCAGACATTGCGCTTGCTGAGCGAGTCCTTCTGGTCACCGTACGCGCTCCTGGCACTCGTAGCGATTACGCGGATGCGACACGAAGCGGACGCTGCGCGACGCGCGTTCCTGATCGTCTTGATCGTCCTGCCGATTTTGCTCGCGGCGATAATGCTCGCGTGGCACGCGCTCTTTATCGAACGGTTGCATTTCTATTCACTCGATCCGGTGCGTCTCATCGGCGAATTTTATCTCGCGCTTGTTCTGCTGGCGGCACTGGGTCTGTCCGCGTTGAGCGAATGGTTCGCGCGCCTGGCAACGCCACGAATGCGTGCATCTCTGTCAACGTTGATTACCTTGCTCGTGAGTATTGTCTTGCTGATACCGTTCGCGCAAACCTCCGCGCATTTTGCGCGCGCCGATGGCGAGCCGCGTTTCTTGAGTCAGGCAATTCGCGACTATCGGCTGGATGAATTGTGGACGACGTTGCGTGAGACGCCGGGGCGCGTGTGGTTCACCTCGTTCTACACGCGCTTGACCGCGCGCGGCACCGAAGCGTTCCCCACGACGCTTGCCACGCTCACGCCGCTATTTACCGAGCGGCAAATGATGGGCGGCACGTTTAGCCATTGGTCGCCGATTGGCGCGTTGATGTGGAGCGGCAAACTCGATCCGCCGGTGCTGTGGGGCTTGCCCGAAGATCAAGACGATCGCGCGCTCTTTGGTGTGCCGCTGGAAGAAATTTCCGATACGCAAGTGTACGATTATTGCCGATTTTTCAACATCACGACGATTGTCGCGACCATCAACGATTTTCGCACGCGCGCGTTTCTCGATGCGTCACCCTACTTTGAATCGTATTACAATAACGGCTATTTCTTCGTTTATCGCGTGAACGATTACGCGAACGCGTGGTTCGAAGCGCGCAACGCGAACGTCACATTGCTTGCGTTCGACGATACGGAAATCGTTTTGCGCGTTCACACGGCGCAAGCCGATGCGAGTGTCAATGTCAAAGTGTATGCCTTTCCGCTCTGGCGCGCGCGCACCGAGACCGGGCAAACGCTGGTCATCACGCGCGATGATCTGGCGTTGATGCAAATCGCGCTGCCGCCCGGCGAAAACTACACCGTGACGTTACGCTACGAAGAGGGAATTGTGGAGCACGTTGGTACGCTGATATCGTTTTTCGGTGGTATACTCTGGGTGCTCTTGTGGCGGGCTCGGTTATTTTCGGAGGAGGGTTGGTGAAACGAACTGGTCGTGGGCTGGGCCTGGGGGGACTTGTACTTTTTGCTTTGGCAATCCGCCTTTTTATGCTGGGGACGCAAGATATTTGGTGGGATGAGGCGCGTAACCTTTTCACAGCGAGCCGTCCCTTGGAAGCGATCGCCAGCGCGCCGGAATTGGATATTCATCCGCCGTTCTATTTCTACCTTTTGCATTTCTGGATAGACATCGTTGGCACCGGTGAATTTGTCGTGCGCTTTTTCTCGCTATGGTTTGGCGTAGCACTTGTGCCGTTGGCTTTTCGTTTAGGGACGTATCTCAGGAATCAAACAGTTGGATGGTGGGCGGCGTTTCTGGTTGCCCTCTCGCCGTTTCTGGTGGACGAAGCGCAACAGGCACGAATGTACACGCTCCTCCTCTTCTTGGCAACCCTTTCAATGTATTTTTTGTTGCGGGCACAAAAATCACGGCGGCGGCGTGATTGGATGATGTACGTGTTGACGGCGGGATTGGGTTTCTACACGCATTACTCGTTTCTCTATATCCTTGCAACGCAAAATCTATTTCTGTTGCTGTGTCTGGTGGTGGATGGGTACCGCCGCCTGCCAACAGGGCATTTGCTCCGGTGGTGGGGCGTTAGCCAACTGGCGATCGCCACGCTATACGTGTTTCAGATCCCCAACATACTTCGACAAATGGGTGTGTACGGTAATCCCGGGATGACGCCGCCGACGCTTTTCCAGTACGTTGTTGAGATCACGCGCGCATTTTTCCTGGGGACGAAAATCGAGATTGAATCCATGACGATTGCTGGCTTATTCGTCGTAATCGTTCTCGTACTTGGCGTAATAGGAGTGTGGCGCGAACGGCGGCGCTGGTCGGTGAATCGAAGATTGGGCTTGATCGTGGCTTGGTTGATTGTACCACTTGTTATGTATTTCATCGTCTTGTTCCAAAGTCCACAGTTCACGCCACGTTATGCGATGGTCTCGATCGTACCGCTGTTTCTCCTGCTGGCATGGGCGATCACTTTTGTGACACAACGTCATTGGCTGCTCGGCGCAACTGTGGCGGGCTTGTTGCTGGTCGGCAATGCAATGGCGTGGCATTCGCAATTTTTCAACCCAAATTTTTTCAATGACGATACCCGTGGGCTAGCCGCCTTCATTTCCGAAAACGCCACGGCGGACGATATTGTGTTTATTGATGTGCCCTTTCCGTTTTTCTATTATTATCGGGGTAGTGCGCCTGCCCAGTATCTCTTTGTGGACATTCATTCGACGGCAGAGGAGTTGACGCACAAGGTACAAGGCAAGCGCCGGCTTTTTTGGATTCAATGGTACAAATCAGACACCGATCCACGTGGCTATGTCTCGTTCTTGCTGACCAAGTATGCGACCTTGCTTGGCGAGCGTGCTTTTCGTGGTTATAGTGTTTCTTGGTATCAACTATCGGCATCGGGTTCGTTTTTACCGGCACCTACCCCACAGCCAGTATCCATTGTCTTTGGTGATAAAATCAAATTGACCGGTTTTGCGTTTGGTAGGGCGCTCACTGCCAAAACGCCGGATGTGAACGCGGCACGGGTTTCCGAGAACAGTCAAATATGGGTGGTCCTGTGGTGGCAACTCGTCAGACCAGAAGGAAAAAACTACAAGGTGAGCATTCAGATTCGAGATGCAGAAGGACGCCTTGCCGCTCAGGATGACCGATTGCTGATTGATGATCTACATTTGGATACCTCACAGTGGCGAGTTGCCAAGACCACAATCAATGTGTACACGCTGGAACTCGTGTCAGATGTCAAGCCAGGTGAATATACGATTTACGTGATTGTCTACGATCCGCAGAATAATGTTCCTCTGCCGATTGGTTCGGAACGTTCATTTCAATTGGGTACTATTCGAATCATTCCATAATGTTTACCAAGAACTGGAACTCTGCAAACATCTGGGCTAGTTTGATCGCGCTCGCCAGTCTCGCGCTCTACCTCCGTACGCTCGCGCCGGATGTGGTGGACGCAGATGGCGGCGAGTTGCAGTTTGCCGCGTGGAATTTTGGCTTTGTCCATCCGACCGGCTATCCGCTGTACTTGATTCTTGGCGGCTTGTTTCAACACCTCGTGCCGATGGGCAACCCGGCGTATCGGCTCAATCTGTTCACCGCGCTCACCGCCGCGCTGGCCGTTGCCGCGCTCTATCTTGCTGCGAACGAACTG
>Ga0308410_1000429_pt1 | contig 22671 bp, 22 predicted proteins | sample HotsprOSTMatCore_FD_203467 | JGI IMG/M metagenome (GOLD analysis project Ga0308410, IMG submission 203467) | Hot spring phototrophic mat microbial communities from Octopus Spring, Yellowstone National Park, Wyoming, United States -... | ecosystem: Environmental > Aquatic > Thermal springs > Hot...
CCCTCCATGTTGTTTGTGGGGGGGGGGGGGGGGCGGCCCCCCCCCCCCCGCCACCTCACCCTCCTCACTCCCTTCTCTCCTCGCCACGCGGGGAGAGAAGGGGGCAGGAGAATGAATGGGGGCAAGCCGTACTGTGCAAACCAAAATGAAAGTTTGTGACCGTTGAAGGTAGAATCTTCGAGATAGCGATCAATCAGCACGGGATGCTGCGGCGCGGCATCGAACGCGCGCGCGACGAAATGCTCCAACTGCGCGTCGTCGTACACGATCGCCATCGCGCGCCCACCCAGCACGTACGACGGTCGCACGAGCAAGGGATAGCCGATACGCGCGGCAATCGCGCGCGCGTCCTCCAGCGTACGCGCGAGACCATGCGCCGGTTGCGAAATGTCCAGCGTCTCGAGCAACGCGCTGAACCGTTCACGATCTTCGGCGAGATCAATCGCATCGGGTGACGTGCCAAGAATCCGCACACCGGCGCGCGCGAGGGGCAAGGTCAAATTGAGCGGCGTCTGTCCACCCAGTTGCACAATCACGCCGACGGGTCGCTCGCGTTCGTAAATGTCCATCACATGCTCGAACGTGAGCGGTTAAGTACAACCGATCCGCCGTGTTGTAATCGGTCGAGACGGTTTCGGGATTGCAATTCACCATCACCGTTTCATAGCCCATCTCGCGCAGCGCGTACACTGCCTGCACGCAACAGTAATCGAACTCGATGCCTTGCCCGATGCGATTGGGACCACTCCACAGAATCATCACCTTGGGCTTGTCGGTCGGGCGCGCTTCATCTTCGGTTTCGTACGACGAGTAGAGATACGGCGTGTGCGCTTCGAATTCCGCCGCGCACGTGACCTCGCGCACCAGATCGCGCCCGTCGAGTCCTTGCCACGCGCGCGCCTTTTCGACGAGTCGCGCGGCGTCATCGTCCAGCGTCGAAACGACGCCCTTCATCACGCCGCGTTCGCGCAGGTGACGCGTGAGCGCGCGCGTATCCACGCCACTCAGCGCGATGATGTTGTGCTGGCGCAACCAATCGGGCAGAGGTTGCTGCGCGCGCCAGTTCGATGGCACACGCACGATCTCGCGCGCGAGAATCGCGGCGCATTGCGGTCGCGCCGATTCATTGTCCGCGTCGTTCACACCGACGTTGCCGATGTGCGTGCAGGTGAACGTGATCATTTGCCCGCGATACGACGGGTCGGTGATGATTTCTTGATAGCCGTTGAGCGCGGTGTTGAAAACGACTTCGCAAATCTCGCCTACTGCGCCGACCGATTCACCACGAAAAATTTTGCCGTCTTCCAGAGCCAGAAGCGCCATTTCAAAATTTTAGATTTTAGATTTACGATTTCAGATTTGCTGCGCGCAATCTGAAATCGTAAATCTGCAATTATTCAATCACTGTTCCCTTGCCTTCGAGTGCGCGCTGAATCGGTTGCTCGATGCGTCCGTCCGCGAAGATCACCTGTCGCACGCCAAGCGCGAGTGCTTCTGTCGCGCCAAGCACTTTTTTCTTCATTCGCCCTTCGGCGAAATCAATCGTCTGTTCAACGCGATGTTTGTCAATGCGCGCGATGAGTGATGACTCGTCGGGAAAATTTCGCAGCAGCCCCGGCACGTTCGTCAGGATGACGAGTTGCTCCGCGCCGAGCGCGCCGGCGATCATCGCGGCGGCGCGGTCGCCGTCAATGTTGATTGCATCGCCCTGATAACTGATGGCAAGCGGCGCGATGACCGGCACATAGCCGCGTTCGAGCAGCGCGCGCAGCAAATCGGCGTTCACTTGTTCCACGCGCCCGGTGTAATCATCGCGCAAGATGCGTTGCCGTCCGTTTTCGACGATGCGGATCGCGTCCTTGCGCGTTCCTTGCAGCAAGCGGCCGTCCACGCCGCTCAAGCCCATCGCGTTGACGCCGAGTTTTTGCAAGCGTTCGACAAGAAAGGTGTTGATTTTGCCGCGCGCCGCCATCGCAAAAATTTCCAGCGTGGTGCGATCGGTATAGCGCGAGGTAAACCCTTGCGGCGAGGTGACGTGCCGCGCGGGATAGCCCAGTCGTTCGCCGAGCGCGTCCGCTTCCTTGCCCGCGCCGTGCATAACGACGAGTTGTTTGCCTTGCTGAACGAGCGCGGCGATGTCCGCGCAAACGTAATCGAGATTGATGCCGGCAGAACCGCCGATTTTGATGACGAGCATAGTCTCCGTTTCAAGATTGCAGATTGCAGATTTTAGGTTGCAGATTTGAGATTTTTGGATCGCTGGAGCAAGCGTTTTTGGGCAGTGTGGAGAGAAGCAACGAAGATGGAAATCAATTCATTGCCCTCTTTCATCAGTGCAGAAACACGGTTTTCCGATTGCATGCCACTTGCAACAATCACTTCCATCTCCCTCCGGTCTCCAATCTGCAATCTAAGCGGTGTATGTTCCACTATTTTCCAGCATAACTAACTATCGTTGTAAAGCAGGGCTGGGTTTTCTCTTTTGAAATTCCATTTTGTATTTTTCATCAATGCGCCCTTTTGCCAGACGGTCCTGAATCATTTGATAGTACTTTTCATCAATCTCTGCCGAGATAAACTGTCGTCCCAATCGTTTACATACCTCCAATTCTGACCCACTGCCTCCAAACTGCACGAGCACAATATCACCGGGAAGCGTACAGCATTTGATCAATAGTTCAGCCAGTTGTTGGGGAATTTGACAGGCGTGAAAAGTTTTCTCGCGGCTGACATTTTTTACCAGATTGAAATACAGCCAATCGTACGGCATTCTTCCCTTGGATCCTCGCGCCATGTTCTGGCGGATACGGCGATCGGTAGGATTCTGATAGGGCACAGCCACTTGATCTTTGTAGAATCTGTTATTCCTAGTTTTACGACAGTGCAGAATACTGCGGTGAGCCGTCGTAAATCGTTTTGGGCTGTGACCGATATTGGAATTGAAAACCCAAACATAGTCCAGCACTTCGTAGCATGCCGAATCCAGGAATTTTACGCGGAGATAGGCGTTCTGCTTTGGATAGTTCACAAGAAACATATTGCCGTCATCTTTGAGCACGCGTAATGATTCCCGCGCTAATTCGATATACCACTCGATGTACTCGTCAAAGCCGCGCGTGTAGGAGCGCTCGCCGTATTTGACACCAACGTTATAGTCAGGGTCTCCATACACCATATCAACGGACTGGTCGGGCAACTTTTTCAATAAATCCATCACGTCGCCCAGGTAAACCTTATTGAGGAACTCGTCTAGACCCGCTGATGGCATACTCACCTCCTGACGAGGTTGTATTGCGCTTTTTTGAGAAGCGTGACAGATCCCAATTCATTTGCATCTTCAAATGTGTAATTGTACAAACGAAGAATAGAACGGTTCGCTTCTCGCTTCCGCAGAACATAGCACGTCGTGATTTGCTGGATACTCAGACGATTTGCCTGTCTAAGCAAGTCGTAATACTTGAAGGGATGAAAGATTTGGTACACAGCAAAATCTTCAGGAAAACCGTTCTTCCCCTCCACGACAGTCACTATGCCATGATGCTCCAGAGTAAGATCGGTTTCGATCTGTACATTGACTGCTGAGATCGTTTCACCTCCAACCTTGTACGTTAGGTTTGCTTTTGTCCGACGTGCATTGTACACCTTGGGACTGGCTACAATGTCTCCGTAGAGAAAATCGTGCAGAATGCGTTGATTGCTTGCTACAGACAGAATGTTGGATTCACTGGTATCAAATTCATTCAGGGTGCTAGGACGATACTTCCAGTCAATCATCTCTGCGGGTTCAACTTCTTCAAAGCGATGATAACCCAGGAGTACACCTTTAACAAAGCGATGTCTCCCCTGACCCAAGTGAACGATGAAATAGTCCTCGTCGCGTAGTATCTGCGGAAGCAGGGAGGAATTGTCAATTTTGGTAACATCAAACGGGTTACCAAATCCATTCTTCTCCGCATAGTGTCTCACAAGCGCATTGTCAAATTCCCAAGTGTTCCTGGATTTGCAATGCTGAAACAGATCTTCAATGACTTGTTGCTTGGTCCCCATTTTCCATCTTCCTCATCACACCACCCAGATCACTTCGCGTTCCAGGGTTCGATGCCAGCGTCCCCCATTTTGCAGTGCTTGCCATTCGTCTTGCGTGTACACCAGCACGTCGGCGGGCACAGGGAGTTCCGCCGTGTCCCACGCGCGCGCGCGCTGCTCGAATGGTTGTGGCGCATCATCCACAATCACAATCACATCGAGATCACTGCCCACGCCCCAATCACCGCGCGCGTACGAGCCAAAGTAACCGATGCGTCGAATCGCGGAATGCTCGCGCGCGAGTCGGTGTGCCCAGGCACGCACGGCTCGGTCAACGACCTGGGCGTTGGGCCATTTGAGTACGGACGAACTCAACAATCTCACAGGCATAACGAATCGCCTCCTCGCTTTGCAAGGGACCATAATGTTCGAACGGCGCGCCTTCGGGAAAGCCGTTGGGATAACGCGGCGGAATGTAAAAGCCGTCTAACACGCGCGCTTGTTCAATCAATAGCACGGGAACATCTACAGAATCAGACAACTCTTGCAACAGTTTTGCAATGACATGTCCCCATGCTTCTTGCCCTAGATGCAAATGGAGTGCCTTGACGGCTTTCTCGGCCGCCTGTTGTGCCGCAAAGCACGCCCACTCGTGACGATTGGCGCGGCGCGAGTCCTGGGCTTGATCGCGCACTGCCTGATTGAACCAATCGTGCGCACGATTTGCCATGTTACGCCTCCCATCCCCAATCTCCAATCTCCCATCAAATCGGATGGAGTCCCGCGAACTCCAACCCCGCGCGCTCGTCGAATCCACACATCAAATTCATCGCTTGCACCGCGCTGCCTGCCGCGCCCTTCATCAAATTGTCTATCGCGCAGAGCGCGACCGCGCGCTGCGTCGTCTCGTCGTACTCGAATCCCACATCGGCGTAATTCGAGCCAGACAAAATTTTCGGTTCGGGATAACGATAGATGCCTTGCTTGTCTTTGACGATACGCACAAACGGCTCGTCTTTGTACGTGCTGCGATACGCGCGCCACAAATCCTTTTCCGTCACACCCGTTTTCAAAAAACAGTGCGCGGTGGCTAGCACGCCGCGCACCATTTCGACTGACGTGATCGAAAGATGCACGTTCGTCAAGCCGAGTTCTTGTTCGACTTCTGCTGTGTGGCGATGCCCCACTGCCGAAAATGTGCGTACCGCGCCGCTCCGTTCGGGATGATGCGAGGCGAGCGAGGGCGAGTTGCCGCCTTCCGACGAGCCAACCTTGATGTCCACGATAATCGGGCGCGCGGGGTCAATTAAATTGGCGCGGACGAGTGGCCAGAGCGCGAGGTTGGTCGCGGTGGCATTGCAACCGACGCCGCTGACATATTGCGTATTGCGTAGTGCGTCGCGGTGGAGTTCAGGTAGTCCGTAAACAAACCTGGTGAGCCACGCGGGCGCGCGATGTTCCTCGCCGTACCAGCGCGCGTACGTCGCCGCATCGCGCAAGCGAAAATCCGCGCTCAAGTCCACAAGGCGCGGCGCGAGCGCGGCGAACTGCTCGATGCGTTTTTGCGCTTCGCCGTGCGGCAGCGCGAGAAACAACACATCGCACGGCGCGATTTGATCGAGCGTGGTAAATTGCAACCGGGTGCGTCCGCGCAGATTCGGATGCACCTGATAGAGATACTCGCCGACGTGCGACTCGCTCGTTACTTGTGCAAGTTCAACGTGGGGATGCGACAGTAGCAAGCGCGCGACCTCGCCGCCCGCGTAACCAGAACCACCAAGGATGGATGCTTTGATCATAGTTGTCATTTTTTCGTGAGTATACAAATCATTTTTACAAAAGTCAATGTGTCTGGCGAGAACGTTTCCCTTTGATCTTTTTGACCATCGTCAACCGATTCCCCTGTCCTGATTCAAAATCAAACTCGACGCGATCCATCAACTTGTGCATAAAAAACAGCCCCAGCCCACCGATGCGACGTTCGGAGAGTGGAGCCTGTGTGCGTGGCTTTTGCACTTGACGGGGATCAAAGCGTTCACCAAAATCCCGAATCGTGACAACAAATTCGTTACCCTGACGCTGACACATCAAGTCAATCGTTCCATCGGGGTTGTCCCGATAAGCATGCTCGATGATGTTCGTGCAGGCTTCATCCACCGCCATTTGCACATCGTACGTTTGTTCATCGTCCAGGCCACACGCGCAGGCAGCATCGGCAATAAAATCAGCGATTTCTGCCAGACGTTCTCGGCGGCTGGTAACCGTGAGGCTGTATTTCTGGGACATGTGGTCTCCTCGCGCTATCCACTAGCGCGTTCCGCTGGCTGTTGCCGCAGGCAAGGGGGGCGCGCTGATGAATCCTGTGATCGGTGCTGTGCGCGCGGTCTGACGATACGCATCGGTCGCCTGGGCAAAGAGCGAGACCATACCTGCTATGGGCACATTCCAATCGCACAGCGCAGTTTTTTGGGTGGACGCGCGCGCGTCCAGCGCACAGATCAGTTGTGGGTGCAGTTGCCCCGAGAGTTGCCCCCACAACTCGATGCGTTCCAATTCGGCGTTGCTGCGCGCACTAAAAGTTACGCGCAAAGGCGCGCTGCCAGAAAAATGATCGTGCGGCGAGATAATTTCGACGGTGGGTGGAGGAGGCGGTTGGGCGCGCGGGGTCGCCGTAGCGCGCGGTGTACGCGCGCGCGTCGGTGTGAGTGTGGGCAGCGGCGTCGGCGTGGGCTGTCCCCATCGCAGAATGCTAATCGTTTGCATCGGTGTATCTTTCACATTGCCGTTCGCGTTGTACGCGCGCGCGCCAATTTGAAAGTCACCCGGACTCGCGCTTTGCCATACTACCTGGGCGGTCAACGCGGTTTGTCGTGTGGGGTGTGAACTTTTGGCGGTGTAAAAAATTTCCTTGCCGTTCAAAAACTCGATGCGTTGAATGCCGCTCACATCGAGCGCAGTAACGGTGAGCGTAATCGGTTCGTTGACGAGCGCGCTGGTTCGCTCTGCCCACATCTGGACGATGGGCGAATGGGTATCTACGACCAGAACGCGAAGCGGAGTCGAATCGGTGGTTTGCTCCTGCTGATCACGCGCGCGCACAAGAAAAGTGTGCGTGCCCGGCATCAATGCTGGCCAGGTAAACACGAACGGAAACACGGTCGGATTGTCCGTCGGCGGTGGCGTCAGATACGTGTAGAGTTGATTGTCCACCCACAATTCTACCTGCGTGACGGTAACCTCATCCGTTGCCACTCCGTGAATGTGCAGGATGTTTCCCAACTCGATCTGGGGCAGACCGACGGGCGCGGTGATGAGCACACTCGGGCGACGCGCATTTTGTAACACGGTGACACTCACTTCCTCCGATACGCCCGCGCGATTTCCTACCCCATACGCGAGCGCGCGCAAGGTGTGTGTGCCGGTGTATGTCGGTGTCCAGGGAAGGCTCGCCGAAAAGATGCGCGGCGCGGGTGTCGGAGCGTTTTCGGCACGCACGAGTACACCTTCGACCATCAATTCGATGCGCGTGATACCGTTGTCGTCAGCCGCATATACCACGACATAGTGTGTCTGATGAACACTGATCTGCGTATTTGCTATTGGCGAAACAAGTTGCACCAGTGGCAATGTGCCGCGCGGATTGGCAGAGGCAATGGTGGGAAGGGCAGTCGGCATCGCCGCGAAAGTCGGCTCGACGGTGGGGGTAAAGGTGGGAAAAGCGATGCGCACCGGAGTACTCGTCGGTGGTGCGGGCGTGGCGGTGGGAATATTCGACGTGGGACTCGCAGGTATCACCGCCTCGCACGCAAGCAACACCAGCAATCCGAGCGGTAAGACGAATCTGTAATAGTGCTGAGAGGTAAGCATACTCACAAACGATTGTGTGGCAAAGGACAAAATTTTTCTACGCGCTGAGCACCTCTTCCAGAACGCGCGCGTGAATCGCGTACGCGCGCGCGTCGTACAACACCATCCGCACCAGTTTGATTTCGGGATGCTGTTCTAGATAATCAATGATGGTACGAAAAGCGATGCGCGCGGCGTCTTCCATCGGATAACCGTAGGCGCCGGTGGAAATCGCTGGAAAAGCCACCGAGGCGCACTGGTGTTGTGATGCCAGTTCCAGCGCGGTGCGATAAGCGCTGGCAAGCAGTGCGGCTTCGTTGTGCTTGCCATCGCGATAGATGGGACCGACGGCGTGAATCACATAGCGCGCGCGGAGTTTATAGCCGCGCGTGATCTTGGCGCTACCGGTGGGGCAGCCTCCCAGCGTACGGCATTCGGCCAAAAGTTCGGGACCCGCCGCGCGGTGAATCGCACCATCCACGCCGCCGCCACCCAGCAGTGTTTCGTTCGCCGCGTTCACGATCGCGTCCACTTCTTGCCGCGTAATGTCACCCTGCACCAGTTCGAGTGTGGATGTGTTAATCGTTACCTGCATACTTGCCTCCAGGGAAAGCGTAGGGATGCACGCCAGGTGTATGTTTACCCACGTACGTATTGTTGTTCAATCGTACTCACTGCCGCCACACACTCGACATCGAGCGGATCGGTACCCAGTGGCGTAGCAAACCACGCGTCCAGAATTTCTTTGGCGACGGCTTCTGAGGTCGCGCGCAAACTCAAGCAGAGTACATTGGCGCGATTCCACAGCCGCGCGCCGCGCGCCGTTTCGGCGTCGTGACAGAGCGCGGCGCGAATACCCGGCACTTTGTTCGCGGCGATCGAGACGCCGGTCCCTGTCCAGCAGAACAAAATGCCTTCATCCGCTTCACCGCGCGCAACCCGTTCGGCAACGGCTTGTGCGACGTGGGGCCAGAGCATATTTTCATCGCGCAACGGACCCACGCGCTCCACCGTGTGTCCGCGCTTTTCAAGGTCTGCCACAATCACATCGGTCAAGTGGGTACGCTCATCTGAACCAACAGCCAGTTTCATCTTTCCTCCATAGCACATACGACTGCCGACAGACTCGTGCAGCGTCACATTCCCATTGTCCTGCGATGCTGTGCGCCGGCTGTCGCAGAAGAGTTATCTCGGTACACCAACTTTTCTTCGCTTCCATTATACACCAGAATTTACAATTCACAATTTGACACGCCTCTGAGGACGTGTTACACTTGCCGCCGTAGCGGCGTTGCTGGTCCGTAACTTGCCACGCGCCAGCGGGTTTTATACACTGAACACTGAATACTGAACACTAAACACTGAACACCGAACACTGTCTTACCGAACACTGCCCCAAGGAGACATTCGATGGAAATGATTTCCACCGCCCTGCTGTGTTTTCTGCTTGGCTATTTGTTTGGCGCATTTCCCACCGGCTATTTTGTTGGACGTTTATGGAACATTGACGTACGCAAACACGGGAGTGGACGCACCGGAGGTACCAACGTATTACGAACTGCGGGCTGGACTGCATTCACCTTGACCGTGATTGGGGATGTGTTGAAAGGGGTGTTGCCGGTGCTCCTGGCGCGCGCACTGTTTCCTGCGGCGATTGACGCGCACACACTGGCAGTAGTGGGCGCCTTGCTGGGTCACAACTGGTCGGTGTTTATTGCCATGCTTGCCAGACCCGATCCGCGCGTCACCTTTGCGCCACCACCGCTGGGCTGGCTTCAGCGGATCGCGCAACAAGGACGCGGTGGTGCCGGCGTCGCCACCAGCGCCGGCGCAATGCTCGCACTCTTTCCACCCCTCGTCTTGATTCTTATCGTTCCCATCATCCTGATTCTCGTCATCGTTCGCTATGCCTCGGTTGCCTCGTTGACCACTGCGATGGTTTCCCCGCTGGTGATGCTCGTCTTTGTCTGGCGCGGTGAGGCGCCGTGGAGTTACCTCCTGCTCAATCTCATGCTCAGTATCATTATCATCATCGTTCACATTCCCAACATCCAGCGGCTACGCGATGGCACCGAGCGTCGCTTTGGAGAGCGCCTGGTGCAACGGAAACGTGGTTCATAACCGGCTATGCCCTCGCTCCTGATTGGTGTTGCCGGCGGTTCAGGTTCCGGCAAAACGACGGTCTCGCACGCGATTCTCGAACGCGTGGGACGCGACCGCATTGCCTACCTGCAACACGACGCGTACTATCGCGATCGCAGCGCGCTGCCGCTCGCCGAACGCGCGCGCATCAACTATGACCATCCCGATTCGCTCGAAACCGATTTGCTCATCGAGCACCTCAAGCAGTTGCGCGCCGGTCGCGCCATCGAAATGCCGCAGTACGATTTTGCCCAGCACGTTCGCAAAAGCACGACGCGCCGCGTCGAGCCGCGCGCGGTGATTCTGGTCGAAGGCATTTTGATTTTTGCCGACCGCGCGCTGCGCGATTTGTTCGACATTAAAATTTTCGTAGACACGGATCCCGATTTGCGTTTCCTGCGTCGCTTGCAGCGCGACATCGCCGAGCGCGGGCGTACGGTCGAATCGGTCATCGCGCAGTACCTTGAAACGGTGCGTCCGATGCACCTTGAATTTGTCGAGCCGAGCAAACGTTACGCCGATGTGATCATCCCTGAAGGTGGTTTCAACACGATTGCGATTGATATGGTGGTCGCGCGGATCAACGCGATGTTGAGCCAATGAGCCAATGTGCCAATGAACCAATGAGCCAAATGATCGGACGGTCAAAGCGAAGAGAAGTGAAAATGCGTCAGCGCGCGCCGCGCGTGGATGTGGCGGGGTTGGCGCGTTATTTGGCCGCGCAACCCGATGTCGTCGTTGCGTACCTGTTCGGGTCGGTTGCCAGAGGCACCGCGCGTCCGCAGAGCGACGTGGATATTGCCGTGCTGTTCGACGTGCGTGGGGATGTGTTAGCATGCGTCGAGCGCGAAATGGAAATCGCCAGAAATTTACCGAAAGAACTGGCAACTGGTGAGATTGACCTGCGCTCACTGCACAACGTTTCACCCGTGTTTCTCGCGCAAGTGCTTGGCACCGGCACATTGCTGTATGCGCGCAGCGAGTCAGAACGCATCGCCTTTGAAGTGCGGGCGATGTCTGAATACCTGGATACACGACCGCTGCGTGAATATTTCAAACGGCATCTGTTTCAAGAGATCAAGGAGGGAAACTTTGGGTGCAGAAGACGATGCTATCCTCGCGCGGCTCGAATTACTCCGACAATACAAAGCGCAGTTGTTGGAGATTCCCGCGTCTAACTTTCAGGAATACGATCGTAACTTCCTCATCCACAAAGCTACAGAACGGCTGTTACAGACTGCCATCGAAGCATGTTTGGACATTGGCAAGCATATTATCGCGCAAGAACGGCTGCGTTTTCCCAAAGACAATCCAGATGTGTTTACTATTTTGGGAGAAGAACAGATCGTTCCTCGCACACTGTTGCCACGCCTTCAAGATATGGCGCGCTTTCGCAACCTGTTGGTACACGAGTATGCCAAAATTGATAATGCGATTGTCTATGGCATTTTGAAAAAGCGTCTTGGCGATTTCGACGAATTTGCGCGTGCCATCGTCGAATATCTAGAGCGCGCCTCGAGCGCTTCCCCATCCGCGCGTGAACGCCGCGCCAGATACACAACTGCGCGGGCACGCAAATCGAAACGAACGTGAAGATCGTTTACAGCATTGACGCCAAGTTCGGCGGAAGTGGAATCGGGTGGACTGCCTACAACGCCGCCGCAGGAATTTATCGCGCGGGACACCTCGCGCGCTTGTTCGTCAACTCGAACGCGCAAACGACCATCCCGCGCGCGCTCATTCGACAGTGGGGCATCGCGGGACGCGGCGTCAAGTACCTCGCGGCAAAAGATGCCACTGCTCTCCTCGACTATCTCGAAAACACCCTCTTTGATTACTGGGTCGCCGCGCAACTCCCCGCCGCGCAGATTTTTCACGGCTGGAACGCAATGTGTTTGCGCTCACTGCTGCGCGCGAAAACACGCGGAATGATTACCATCGTCGAACGCGCCTCCACTCATCCTGCTACGCAAACGCGCCTGATGCGCGAAGAGTACGCGCGCTGGAATGTCCCGCTGAAATTCCCCACGTGGAATCTCGCGCGAATGCGCGAGGAATTCGCGCACGCCGATTACATCATCGTCCCCAGCGCGTTTGCGCGCGAGACGATACTCGCCGAGGGTATCCCCGCGCACAAACTCATCGAGATTCCCTTCGGTGTTGATTTGACACGCTTTGCGCCTGCCGATTCGACACGCGCGCGTCCTTTTCGCGCTATCTTTGCAGGGACGGTGACGATTCGCAAAGGAGTGCCGTACTTGCTCGACGCGTGGCGACGTTTGCAATGGCGTGACGCGGAACTGTGGATCGTTGGTGCTATCGCACCCGATTTCGCCACCATCCGCGCGCGCTGGCACGATTTGCCCAACGTGCGTTTCATCCCCCACACGAACGAACTGGCGCGCCTGATGCAACAGTGCGATGTGTTTGTGTTTCCCAGCATCGAAGAAGGAAGTGCGCTGGTGACCTACGAAGCGATGGCAGCGAGCTTGCCGCTGATTACCACGCCCAATGCTGGCTCGGTCGCGCGCGATGGCGAAGAGGGTTTTATCGTTCCGATTCGTGATGTGGACGCATTCTGCGCGTGTCTGGAGCGTTTGCGCGGTGATGACGCGCTACGCGCACGGATGCGGCGCGCGGCACGCGCGCGTGTAGAATCGTTCACGTGGGAACATTATCGCGCGCGTCTCCTCGCGTTCTACGAACGTGCGGTCGCGGAGCGCGTACGATGACGATTGCTCATCGCGCCGTTCGCGGCACCGCGTTCGTCCTCGTCAGTTCGTACACCAACATGGCGATTGGCGTCGTCTATGGCATTCTCATGGCGCGCCTGCTCGAGCCCGAACATTTTGGCGTCTTTGCGCTGGCGATGTTCTTTTTCACGCTGTTCGATGTGCGTGGCAAACTGGGCCTGGAGTACGCCTTTGTGCATCGCCAGCCGACGACGGATGAATTGTTCGCGACGCATTTCGCGCTGCAGGTCGCCGCGTCCATCGTCACACTCGCGCTGACGACGCTTGCCGCGATGGTCATCGCACAGTTGAACTATCCCGCCGCGACCGCGCCGCTGATGATCGCGCTTGCAGGCGCGCTCGTCATCGAGTCGGTGGGCATCAGCGCGCGCGCCGCGCTCGAAAAAGAACTCGCGTTCGCGCGCTCGACGGTCGTTGTCACGAGCGCGCTCTTCATTTCGTACGTCGCCGCACTGTTGCTCGCGCGCGCGGGATTCGCGTACTGGGCGCTCTTTGCTCAGGTCGCGGTAAACGCGCTCGTCGGCGCGGTCGGTTTCTGGTGGGCGTATCGGCGGATGACGCGCGCGCGTTCCAGGTCATTTCGAGCGGAGCGAGAAGTCTCTACGGCGGAACGCGATTCCTCGTCGCACGTAACCGTTCAGCCTCATCTGTCATTGCGAGCGGTTTTTGCGAAGCAATCCCCAACATTGCTCACCGAAGGCCATAGCGCGGAGATTGCTTCGTCGCACAAATCGCTCCTCGCAATGACATTGGTGAATCGCGATCTCGCGCGCTGGATGCTCCGTTATGGCGCGGTGATGTCGCTCGGCGCGATTGCCACCGTGCTGTTGTTGCAGTTCGATAATTTCCTTGTCGGCACGTTCGTCGGCGCGACCGCGCTGGGATTTTACGCGCTCGCATACAAAGTCGCACAGTGGCCCACCGGACTCGTCACGCACATCGTCAGTCGCGTTTCGATGCCGACCTATGCCAAGTTGCAAGACGATGCCGCGCGACTCGGCAAAGCGTTCGAGATGAGTTTGTGGCTCATCCTCACCGTCGCGCTGCCACTCGCGCTCGCGCTCTTTGTAGCGGCGCCCGATTTTTTGCTGTTGCTCTACGGCGAAAAATGGTTGCCGAGCGCGACGCTGCTGCGCTTTCTCGTTGGCTACGCGGTCTTGCGTCCATTGCTCGACGACACGGGCGCGCTCTTTACCGCGATCGGCAAACCTGAACGCATCACGACGGTTCTCGTCGTTCAAGCCATCACGCTGATTGTGGTGGGCACCGCGCTAACGCTCGCGTTCGCGGCAATTGGCACGGCGATTGCGGTGGGCATCGCGTTCGTCGTCGGCATCGCGTTGACGTATCGTTTCGTTGCGCGCGCGCTGCCGATTGATCTCGTGCGCGTGTTTGCGCCCTCGTTCGTTGCGGCGGTTGCGAGCATCGCGTTGTACTGGGTTTGCGCGCGCGCGTTCGATTGGAATGGGTTACCGCTCATCGTGCGCGTCGCACTCAAAGGCGCGCTCGTCGTCGGCTTTTACGGCGCGCTGCTCCTCGCGCTTGAGCGCGGCGCGTTCTTTGCGCGCATCGCGTACATCGCGCGCGTGTGGCGAGGTGAGGTGTGAAGTTTAGCGTCGTCATCCCCACCTACAATCGCGCGGCAACGCTGCGCCAGACGCTGACCGCGCTGATGGCGCAAGATTATCCCGATTACGAAATCATCGTCGTGGACGATGGTTCGACCGATGACACGCGCGCGATGATCGCGCGCGAATTTCCACAGGTGCGCTACATCTATCAGCAAAATCGCGGACCCGCCGCGGCGCGCAATCGCGGCATCGCGCACGCGCGCGGCGAAATCATCGCGTTCACCGATGATGATTGTGTGCCACCGCGCGATTGGCTCGCGCGTCTTGCCGATGGCTACGCGCGGTATCCCGATGTTGTCGGCGTGGGTGGTTATCTTGAAGCGCCCGACGAGGTGTTGCAACGCGCGCCGCTCGCGCGGTACGAACGTTTCATCGCACGCCGCGTGTTTCGCGTGAGCGAGCGCGAGTACGTGGGTGGGTTTGAATGTCCGGCGGGCGGCACGAACAACATCGCGTATCGTCGTGCGATTCTGGAACGCGTGGGCGGCTTTGACGAAGCGTTTCCGTACGCGGCGGGTGAAGACGCCGATCTTAAATGGCGCATCTGCCAACTGGGTGCGCGGCTGTTGTACGTGCCTGTAAAGATGACGCACTTGCAAACGTACACCTGGGAATCGTTCAAGCGTCAGGCGCGCGTGCGCGGCAAGGGACGCGTTTGTTTCGATGACAAACATCGCGCCAAGCCCACCCGCGTGCGCGCGGTGTTACGTTTGCTGCGGCGCTGGCTGGTTTTGCCGCGCGAGTGGCTTGATCGCGAGTATCGTCCCTTCCTCGCGATTCGTGCGCGCGAAGCGTGGTATAATTTTCTGGGCGAATGGGAGGAACTTGGTCACTAGGCGCGTCCTGCTCGTCTCGCACACCTACACCGCGCCGATCAATCGCGCCAAACTCGCTGCGCTGGCGCAGCACGTCTCGCTCACCGTCGTTGTGCCCGCGCGCTGGCGCGACGCGCTCTTCACCTTGCGCGCGGATCGCGTGTCCACTGCAAACTACACCCTGCACGCGCTCCCTGTGCGATTCGATGGACACATTTTGCGATACGTCTATCCGCTGCACGCGTTGCATCGCATCATTCAACGCGCGCAACCCGATGTAATCTACGTCGAAGAGGAACCCGCGAGTCTCGCGCTCGCGCAGTGCGCGCTGCTCAAACGCCGCGCCAAACTCATCGGCTTTACGTGGGAGAACATCGCGCGTCGCGTCGGTTTGCCTGGCGTCGAACGATTCAATCTGGCGCGCTGCGATGGCATCATCGCGGGAAATTTCGACGCGGCGCGCCTCGTGCGCGCTAAAAAATTTTCCAAGCCGATTGTTGTCACGCCGCAACTGGGCGTGGACACGGACTTGTTCCAACCGCGCGTCGCGCCCGAAAAAGAGGCGCGCGCGTTCACTATCGGTTACATCGGGCGATTGGTCGCGGAGAAGGGGGTGTGGACGCTGCTCGCCGCGCTTGCCGATTTGCCAAGCGCGCAACTCGTCCTCGTTGGCGATGGCGCGTTGCGCGATGAAATTGAACGCTGGGTTGTTGCGCATCAACTCGCCGCGCGCGTGCGACTCGTCCCTGCGCTGCCGCACGAAGAGATCGCGCGCGTGCTGAACACACTCGACGTGCTGGTGTTGCCCTCGCAAACGACGCCGACGTGGAAGGAGCAATTTGGTCACGTGCTCATCGAAGCGATGGCGTCGGGTGTGCCTGTGGTCGGATCAAATTCGGGCGCGATTCCCGAAGTGATTGGCGATGCGGGAATTGTCTTTCCCGAAGGCGATGTGGGCGCGCTGCGCGACGCGCTCGTCACACTGCAAAACGATGCGGCGCGACGCGCGCAACTGGCGCAACGCGGACGCGCGCGCGTGCTGGCGCAGTACACACACGCGCACATCGCCGCCGCAAACATCGCGTTCTTTGAGACGATTCTAGAATCCGACCCAACAAACAAACGAACCAACGATTAAACAAACCAACAAACCAACAAATCAACAAACCAACGAAATGAACGTCACCCTCTTTCGTGACCTCCCCACCGAACAATGGTGGAGTATGGAACGCTACGCCGACGAGCTGGCGCGCGCGCTTCCACGTCTCGGCTGCAACGCGCGCGCGTACGTCGCCGCGCGTCCGCTGCCCCACCTGCGCGGCGCGGTCAACACGCTGGCGAATTACGCGTGGCGTTCGTTCGCGTACCCACTTGCCGCGCGATTTCAGCAAGGCGACATCAACCACATCGTGGATCACTCGTACGCGCATTTGATTGACGCGCTTGATGCGTTGCGCACCGTCGTCACCTGTCACGACCTTGCGCCGCGCGCGCTCGATGAGGGACGTGGGCTGGGGCGCTGGTTGTGGGAGCGTTCGTTCCGCGCAATGTTGCGCGCCGCGCGCATCATTGCCGATTCGTCGTTCACGCGCGATGAAATCTTGCGCCACTCGAACTATCCCGCCGAGCGGATCGCGGTGGTGCCGCTCGCGGTTGGCACAGAATTTTTCGAGCCCGTTGCCGATGCGGATGTGCGCGCGGTGCGCGAGCGATTCCAACTGCAAGATCGGCGCGTTGTTCTGCACGTCGGTTCGTGCGCGCCGCGCAAGAACGTGGAAGTGATTTTGCGCGCGCTGGCGCAACTCGAGCGCGAAGTGGTGTTTGTTCAAGTCGGGGGACAGTTCACGTCAGCGCAACGCGCGCTGGCTAGTCCACTGAATCGGCGGGTGATTCAAGTTGCGCCCGCGTTTGGGTATGCGTTGCGCGTATGGTATCGCGCGGCGGATGTCTTCGTCTTCCCTTCGACCTACGAAGGATTTGGGATGCCGGTGCTGGAAGCGATGGCGTCGGGCGTGCCGGTGATTTGCGCGAACACGAGTGCCCTGCCCGAGGTCGCGGGCGACGCGGCGTGGCTGGTTGACCCCAACGATGTGACGCAACTGGCGGACGCGCTGCGCGTCGTCTTGCACGATGCCGCGCGCGCGGCAGAGTGGCGCGCGCGCGGGTTGGCGCGCGCGCGGCGGTTCACGTGGGAAAATTGCGCGCGCCAGACTCTGGAGATATACCAATGGATCGCAAATCAATCGCGAGCGCGTTAATTCATCTCTTGTTGATCGAATGGATCGTCTTGGTGTACGGCATCCACTGTTGGATTTATGACGGACCGCGCGTGATGCGTTTCTTGCAACAATGGGGACGCTAAAATGATTGACCTCCTTTGGCTCGGTGTTATCGCGGCGGTTTCCGTTTCACTTGGGCGCGCCATGCTCGCGTGGTTGCGCTTCGCGCCAGACGATTTGCCGCGCCAATGGATGTACGGCGCTGCACTCGGTTTGGGCGTGCTTGGCTATGGCGTCTTTGCCCTCACCGCGTTGCATTGGCTCTCGTTTATTGCTGCGGTGGGCTTGCTCATTCTCGGCGCGGTAATTGCGGCGCCGATGCTGATTCAATCGGCGCGCGAAATTGTGCGCGGTGCGCGCACGTTTCGGCGCACGCCGATTCCGCCGTTTGCACGGGTCGGCTTGGCATTGTTCGCCTTGCATTCCGTCGTTCACCTGATCAGTTGTTTCAATCCACCCATTGATTTGGATGTGCTGGCTTATCACCTGACAGTACCGAAACTGAATATCCTTCACAACGAGTTCGTTTTGCGTCCCGACATTGTCTATGCCAATTGGCCCCTGCATCAGGAATTGCTCTTTCAACTCGCATTGCTCTTGCATGGCGATACGCTCGCACAATTGATTTCGTTTTTTGTTGCGACACTGGCAGCAGGCGCGCTGTGGGCGTGCGCGCGTCCGTGCATCACGCCGACGGTTGCTGCGCTCGCTGCGTTTATTTTCTACACGATTCCAGTGGTTGGTTACGAAGCCAGTATCGCGTACGTAGATGTGGGTGTCGCGCTATACGCCGCGCTGGCATGGTTCGCGCTGAATGAATGGCGCGCGACGCGTGAAGATCGCTGGCTCGCGCTTTCGGCGGTGATGGCAGGTTTCGCTCCGGCGACGAAATTGTCGGGCGCGTTCATTCCCGCGCTGCTGTGTATCGGCGTTCTTGCTTTCGCGCCTCAAGGAAAAAATCGGTGGAAGTACAGCGTTGGATACGGCTTGATCGCTGGCGCGGTTGTTGCTCCCTGGCTCATCAAAACATTTCTGCAAACCGGCAATCCTGTCACACCGTACCTGTTTGATCTCATCGGCGCGCGTGGCTGGACCCACAGTGCCGCGAGCCAATCTACTGCGATGTTTGCGCCATTTGGAATGGGACGCGATGTGTGGGCAGTTATTCTGCTCCCCTGGAATGTCACGATGTACTCGACGGCATTCGGCGGCGGCAACATCGGTCCGATTTTTCTGGCAACATTGCCGATACTCTTGCTCGCGCGTCCTCTGCCCGTGCCGATCAAATCCGCGCTGGTGCTGGTGTTGGGTTACCTTGTGATCTGGTTCTGGGTCGTGCAGGAAATTCGTTTTCTGATTCCGATTCTGCCGATGCTCAGTTTGGTCGCCGCGTATGCTCTGGACGCGTGGGGGCGGCAAAACGACTGGGCGCGTCGTGTCGCCATCGGCACGATTCTCTTTGCCGGATTTGCCAACCTGATTTTGCTTGGCACGAATTTTGCGTGCCCGCCCGGCAGTGTGCCGCCAACCAAGAGTCTGGCAGTTGTGTTCGGATTCGCATCGCGCGCCGACTATTTGCGCCGAGTGCTTACTCATCAACGTCTGGTCGAAACGATCAACCAGTTACCACGTTCTAGTCTTGTATTGCTGCTGGGTATCGGCGAAGTGTATTACATTGACCGCGACTATATTCGTGGCTTTCCAATCGAGCAACCCCTTTTCGATCCATTCGAACTGCCGACCGTGGATGTCATCGCCGCGCGCGTTCGTGAACTTGGGGTTACCCACATCGTCATCAACTACAATCAGCGAGACGGACGATACTATTTTGACCACCCTAACGCGCCGGCAGATTATGTTGCTAATCTGGAGGAATTTGCCCGACGCGACCTGATGCTCATTCATCAAATTGATGGTTACAACTTGTACGTCGTACGGCAATGAGAATGGAATTTTCTGTCGTTACCCCATCTTGTCAATGTTGTCAATGAATGCTATAATCCCCTCAGATAAAAAGGGTGCGTACATTTGCCCCGGGTCAGTCAAGAAGGAGGAGAAAAAATGTATCAACGGCTCATTTTGGTCGGATACCTGGGCAGGGATCCGGAGATGCGCTACACACCGCAGGGCACACCCGTGACCTCGTTTTCGGTGGCAACCAATCGGCGCTACACGACGACAGATGGACAGACGAAAGAAGAGACGCTCTGGTTTCGCGTTTCGGTGTGGGGCAAGCAAGCAGAGATTGCCAATCAATATTTGACCAAGGGGCGTCGCGTCCTGGTGGAAGGAGCGTTAGTGGGCGATGAGAATGGTGGTCCGCGTATCTGGACAGATCGCGATGGCAAACCGCGCGCCTCGTTCGAAGTACGCGCCGTCACCGTGCGCTTTTTGGAAAGTAAACGGGAGGCGGCAAACAACGTGACCACCGAAGGTTCACCACTGGTCGAAGGGGACGAGTTGAGTACGAGTGATGAAATGCCTTTCTAGGAGCGCGCGCTGCTCCACCGACAATGTTAAAGAACTCGAACGCTGGTGTTGTTCAAGAGCCGCTTGACACCGAGCGGCTCTTTTAGTGCATATCCGTACAGTTTGTGCTGTATCAAGGCGTCTCGCCGCGTTGTCGCGTAGAGGCAACGCGGCTATATCGTTTGTGAGGAGATAATGCTTACCGAGCAACAGGTTCTCACTGCGCTGAGTCAAGTGCAGGAACCCGAATTGCATCGCGATCTCGTGTCATTAAAGATGATTCGCGATATCAAAATTTGCGGCGATGCGGTCAGTTTTACAATCGTGTTGACAACGCCAGCCTGCCCTTTGCGGCATCACATCGAAGCGACGGCGCGGGCGGCAGTAGAAAGCATCGGCGCCAAACAAGTCAACATTAAATTCGATGCAAGTGTACCGAGCGATCTACGCATCACGCGTCAAATCAACATCCCCGTCAAATCTACGATTGCAATCGCCAGCGGTAAAGGGGGAGTGGGCAAGACGACGGTGGCGGTGAATCTTGCCATCGCACTCGCGCAGAGCGGCGCGCAGGTGGGCTTGATGGATGCCGATATCTACGGTCCCAACATTCCGATTATGGTCGGCATCAATCAACCGCCGCGGACGCGCGGCGAGCGGATTATTCCGCTGGAAGCGTATGGCATCAAGTTGATGTCAATGGGTTTTCTCGTGCCGCCGGATCAAGCCGTCATCTGGCGCGGACCGATGTTGCATAACGCCATTCGCCAGTTTCTCACAGATGTCGAATGGGGAGAGTTGGATTATCTGGTGATTGATCTGCCGCCGGGTACGGGAGATGTGCAAATTTCGCTGGCTCAATCCGTACCCCTCACAGGTGGCGTGGTAGTGGCCACACCGCAACCGGTGGCGTTGGCGGATGTGGTCAAGGGTATTACGATGTTCCGCCGCCTGGAGGTGCCGGTGCTGGGGGTTGTTGAAAATATGTCGTACTTTATTTGCCCGCATTGCCAGCAGCGCACCGATATTTTCGCGCACGGTGGCGCCGAGCAACTGGCACACGAACTGGACGTGCCTTTTCTTGGCGCTATTCCGCTCGATGTGGCGATTCGCGTGGGCGGTGATAATGGTCAGCCAGTCACCGCCGTGGCGCCCGCTTCGCCGTATGCGCTGCCCTTCCAGACCCTCGCACAAAAAATCGCGGCGGCAATCAGCGTGCTGAATGTGCGTGCCGTTCAAGGCGAACTGATTGCCAGCACAGAGATTCCCGTCAAACACTAGCAAAACAACAGGGGCGCATAGAGCGCCCCTGTTGTCACAACGTGTCGGTACCGATAACGATGCCAAAACGCGGCAAGATTTTGCGATGCACCACCGCGATGGTCAGCGCAATGAGCAGCGCGCTGCCGAACACCAACATCGCATTGGTAAGATTTTCCATCAGCAAGGGATTTACCAGCAGCACTCCCGCGAGTGTCAACATCACCACGCCGCCGATGAGTTTCAGCATCCGCCCTTGTGTTTCGTCCAAACGCGTCGCGCGTAGCGTGGCAACAGCGGACAGAAAAACTACTCCCTCGTCGAGGATGTACATCAGCATATACAGACCCAGCAGAAACACGAACGTCGTTGTGCTAACCTGATGCGCGGTGACGAGTTTGGTCCACAGTATCGGCAAGCCGGCTGTGCAGGGCATCTCGATAAGAGTGACACCCAGCGCTAGCGCTGCCGTCGTTGTCACCAGCGCGAGGGCAGAGCGATTCGGCGCGAGTATGCTGCGTACCCCGCGATAAATCATCGGCTTGTGCTCGTCGGCAATCGTCAGCGATACGCCGCGTTTGAACCAGAAATAATCTTTGATGTTGATGAGCGCCATTGTCCCCGCCAGCAACGCCACGGCAATCCGAATCCATACCGCATAGCCGATGAACGTAAAGACGCTGAACAAGCCCATCAGGATGAGCGCGTAGATGCTTGCCGCCACAAGCAAAAACGTCAAACCCACCAGCACGGTTTTGGTGCGTGAGCCGGTATTGACCACCAGCGCGAGCAAGAGCGAGATGACCCAGAGCGAGCACGGATTGAATCCGTCCACCATACCGATTAGCAATGTGCTGAACGCGAGCGAATGTTGCTCAAGGTCCATAACGCCAACCAGAGGTACATCGAGAAGATAGCGCTCGCGCGCGGGACGCGCCACAGCGTTCAGATCGGGCAAATCCACCCCGCCGGCGGCAAGGTACTGTTCGATGAGGTGTGGTAATTCCGTCGGAATCTGCTGCGCCGTTAAAGCGTACTGACCGATCACCACGAAGGGTACGCCAGTCTGTTCCTTCGGAATGTTAAAATTTGCCGCTATGTGGTACAAGCGCTCCACATCTTCCTGCGTGACAATTTCGATCAAGCGTAGATCGAGTTGCTCACCGTACTTGTTTTGGAGCGGCGGCAATACGCGCGCGAGAATTTCTTCACAGCGCGGACAGCCTTGCATCCAGAACAGCGCCGCGCGCACGATGGGTTTGGGGACAGAGACTATTGCTGTTGGGACAGGTGTCGCTGCGCTGGGTGTTGCGTTGACGACGATGTTCACAGTGGGAGCCGCGGCGCGAGGAGCAAGCGTCGGTGCGAGTGCCGGCGAGGTGGGTGTTGCCACGCGCTGCTCCAACTCTGGCAACGGTAGCAAGCCGATACCACCGCGCGCCAGATGATA
>Ga0308410_1000431_pt1 | contig 22588 bp, 28 predicted proteins | sample HotsprOSTMatCore_FD_203467 | JGI IMG/M metagenome (GOLD analysis project Ga0308410, IMG submission 203467) | Hot spring phototrophic mat microbial communities from Octopus Spring, Yellowstone National Park, Wyoming, United States -... | ecosystem: Environmental > Aquatic > Thermal springs > Hot...
CGACCGTGCCCGGTTGGGCAACCTCGTGCTCGCCGTCGGGTAGCTCGACCTCGCGCGGCGCCAGCACCTCAACGAGAACCGGCAGAGGCACGGCGGCCTCGCGCAGCACGCGGTGCGGGTCGGGACAATTGATCAATTCGATACAATAGATCATGACAACGGCCCCCCAAGTATACGGAAAGCTCGCAACAGCTCCGCGTCAGTCAACGCACGCCGCCAGAGAGCCAAGCGATCGAAGCGGCCAAAAAACACACCGCCACCTCTCCCGATTTCTAAATAGGCTGGTGTCGGCGGCGAACCGAACGTGCCGCCGGATACCACAGTATTGCCATTCACCGTCGCTGCGCGCGAATAATCGGCGCCCGTGCGAAACACCACGCGGCTGTCGAACCCGGGAAACTCGGCGTTCGGCGTCGTAGCTCGCCAGCCGGTCGCAAACCGGTGATACCAGCACTCCGCAGCGGAACCGTTCCGCGCAACGACTTCGGCAAAACAACTCGTTGCGCCTACAGCAAATTGGACCGCTCGCGCTTTGAGCGCTGCGCTGTACGCAACGTCGGCCGCATTGATCCGCAAGTTTTCGTTTGTCCAAGCAACCGCCGCCCCCCGCGCATGACTGAAAAACGGCGGCAACTCTACAATACCGAAACTTGAAAACGCTGGCAGGAAGTACGTCTGACACCCGTGCACGATCACCGTGCGCGCGGGGTTCGCCCCCGACCCGCTACTCAACAGATACGCCAATGCGGAAATCGGCCCAACGGGCGTCGAGATCAACCGGGCGAGCGCCCAGATCTCGTAGAGCTGCCCGCCGTGCGGGCCGATACCGCGATAGACTTTGCCCGCCCGCTGTTGATCCGGCTGATCATAGCGCTGTATGATTTGTTCAACGAATTGAGTGGCGCCTTGATCGTACAGCCCAAAACTAAACTGGTAGTCGCTGACGTTGCCCAACAGCTCGACCACTGCGTGCAAATAGCAAACGGTGCCGTTTCCGTTCGCGTCGACTGCCCACCCGCTGGTCATCATGGGGGCCGGCGACGCCCCCCAGCCGTTGCCCCCTTGCCCCGCCGCGACGTCACACCGGATCGCCTCCGGTCCGACCACGCCACCTGCGACGGTGGTGACCGTCAGCCCCGTCGCGTTGTTGTAAACCGCCACCGTTTCGCTAATGGACGTCCGGCCCATCATCGGCCCGGTCCAGTACCCGCCGTCGCGCGGGCCGGACCAGCCGACCAGCCGGCCAGCCTGTTTCGGCACGAAGATCGGCTCACCGGGCGTCCACTCCGCCGTCGGATCCCAGTACCGCGGCGCACGCACGAGCCGTGCGCCACCGCCATCGTCTTGTGGCGAAAGGATTTCCACGAGCTCGGAACCTCGCCCGCCGGCTCCCCCGTTGGCCAGCGGAACGCCGGCCCCAGTCTCGAAATCGAGCAACAAATCGGGGATCGGCGGCCCAGGCGGCGGGTTACGCACGCCGATGAGTGGGCGCGCAATACGAACGACGGACGGGCGACCGGCTGACAGCATCAATAGGCTCCGCAAAGCACCACAAGAGTTGCCGGCGCGCCACTTTGCGCTACGTCTCCGACGAACCGCACTCGCGTGTACGGCAACAACGCAGCCACCGGCAGCTCTACGGTCGAACCCGGCCAAACCGGGATCGACAAAAACGTGCCGTTGGCATCCCGTACGCGGCTCCAAGAGCCATCGGGTGTGGTGCGCTCTTCGACCGCAAGCGACGCAGCCGTGATCCCCGCAAGAAAACGGATTGCCATCGGCACGTAAACGAACAGCTCCAATTCGTCGCTGGCCGTCGCACCGACCGGGATCGTCAACAGTGCCTCGCGACGCTCCCAAGTGTTCCGACCAGGTTGATCTACTGGATACGGCACGTTCGTCTCCCAAAATGACTTGACCAATCACAGTATGTAACGCGAGTTACCGCAAACGCAACAAGCAAATTGAGACTACATCACTACACAAGTCATACCGCCTCACAGAAGGCGCGCAGCAAACGTCAGGGGGCCAAAAACACGAAGCCCCCGGCAGTTGCCCGCCGGGGGCCTCGATCGAAGGCAGCGGTCTCAAAACCGGAAGCGGAGCCTCCGGGCGGCCCACTTCTGGGCGGCCTTGGCCGCCCGGTCGTAGGCAGCATACCAGAGGTCCGCCTCCGAGGACCACTGGTCTGCCGGCTCGTCGCCTTGCGGCAACGCCGCGCGCAACACGCCACGCGCGCACAACAGGCGCAGCGTAGCAAGCCCGTCCCGCGTGGTGGAAGCGAACTTTGTGGGTTCGTAGAACTCGGCGATCTCTCGGCCGTCGCCGAGCCACCCTCCGCCGCAGCGATAGCTGCGGCCGTCGACCTCGATTACGAAGTCAACCCAGGGCGTGCCGCCCCAGGTACGACCACGCCGCGCAACCAACTTCATACGAGCCATGCCCACTACTCCTCGTTCCGGTTGACGCCCCGACCGTGTCACGAACCGCCATCGACATCAAGCTCAAATTTGCATGACTCGTATGCTACAGCTGCATAGCTACCGCCAAAACCTCAACCCCGCGAATTCAACGCACTACCAAATTCAAGCCCTAGTTGTCGAGCGGCCCAAAGCTGGGCCTCGCCAGTAGCCTCATCATAAGCTTTTCGCCAAGCGCTGTCTTTGTCAAGCCACAAATCTTCCGGCTCGGGCCCGACGGGCAACGGACTTTTGATCACCCCGTGTTCACGCAAGATACGCAGCGTCTCCAATCCTGCTTCGATACTTTCCGCAAACTCGCTCGACCAATAGAAAGACTGTACCGTCTTCCGCTCGACATCATCGTCGAGCCACGCGCCGCCGCACGGATAGCGGCGACCATTGACAATCACGTCGAAGTTCGCCCAAATCACACTGTCGACCTCCCAATCGACGTCCATGACCACTTCGAGCTGGCTCATCACACCTCCTCCGCTAGCAGTACCGACATCAAAGCACATAGGCCCCCGGCAGTTGCCCGCCGGGGGCCTAAAATGGCAGCCCTTGCGCGCCGCTCTAGCTCTCGACCTCGGCCCCATCCTCAGCCTCGGCCTCGGCTTCGGCCGCTGCTTCGAGCTCCGCCGCGGCGGCGGCCACGCCGCGGGCGAGGTCCGCCACTGCGGCGGCCAAGCCCGCGACCGCTCGCAGAAACGAGCGGTCATCCAAAACGTCAGCCCCGACCGTACGCTCCAAGACGAGCGCAAGAAGAGCCGCGTCCCGGTAGTGATCGAAGTCGCTGTCCATACTAACCTCCTTCAGATGGCCCCCCGGCGGACTACCGCCGGGGGCCGTTGCTTCAAACCTCAACAAACCCGAGAACGCCCACGATATCACCGCGGGCACTCGGCTGCGCCGAAAGAGTACCGTCCGCGTCACGGCGAACAGCACGGCCAGGACCGGTGTCCGGCGTGAAGACGCGGACACCGACAGGGACAGCCGCCTTGACAGCGTCGGCCACGATGTGGCCGACGATGACGGCCGTCACGCCGTCCATCAGGCCGGCCGGGAGCGGCTCAGCCAGTTGATCCCGTGCCACGCGGTAGACGGGCACAGTATAGCCCCCCAGCATGTAGGGGGCCACAAGGGTACGCGCCTCGCGCAGACGCGGCACGTAGCCGGCCGGCGCGATCTCGGCGCGCAGCGCCAGATCCGCGTCGTAAACGCGGACGACGTGAGGGGTCAAGTTCAAGATCATCCGATCCTCCAATCAGATGTTATCCCCGAGCGTGCGCTCGATGAGGCGCGAAAGCTCCGTGGGCGGCACACACGCCCACGAAGCGAGACGGCGGTCGGGGTTCGCCGCCGCCCAGGATGCAACAATCGTCACCCCGAGCGGCCCCCGGCACGCGGGGGCCGGGATGAGGCCGGCGTAAACGTGAGCCTCGTCCGGCTCGCACGGAGACGAACCGGCGAGGCACGAAAAGATGACCAACGCGACCAACTCCATCTTACCCTCCTTACCCTCCTAGTCGATGTAGAGGCCGCGCGCCTCGGCCTCCACCGAAACGTCCTCGAAGGGGCCGCGTACGAACTCGGCGGCCCCGAACGCCGAGCTCCGGATATCGCCCTCGGCGAACAAACCGAGAGCGGGCGCCTCCGCCAAATAAGGCGCGGAAGCGTCGTAGAACACGACGCCCCGCGGGAAGCCGTCCTCATCATCCGCGAACACGTAGTCGATGACGCGTTCGCGAACGAGAGGCTCGATCTCGTCGAGTGCCTCCGAGAAAGAGGGGGCCGCCGACAGAATGCGGGCGACCCGATCCAAGGTCCTCATAGCCAACCCCCTTCGGTTGCGGACGCTGCCTGCATACACCCGCGGCCGCCCCCTGTCAAGCGCAAATCGCATGGAACGAACGACAGAAGCCAAACGCGCTCTACAACGAACGCCGCGCGCGGGTCAGCGCAGACAACGCGGCAGCCCCCCGCCGCTGCCAAACCTCGTAGCGCCAATCCGACGCCAGGCTCTGAATGCGGGTATACACGCCGCGCAACCGCGATCCCAACACAACCCCTTCTTCCACCGGACGCCAGTCGGGGATCACGGCACGCGCGATATCTCGCGCCCACGGATCCCCTTTGAGCGCTTCGAGCGCCACATCGTAGAGATAATCGACCAGACGGTCGATGATCACCTCTGCATCGTTGTTGTCGCCGCTCATATCGAACGCGGCCACGTACGCCGCCTCGATGGGCAGCCCACAGCACGTAGCCTCGGCCTCGGTTTCGAGCACGCCCGGGCCACTGCGGAACCAAAGATTTGCGTACTGGCCGCCCCAAATCACGGGGCGGCGCGTTTCGAGGTTAACGAGCGTATAGTTGGTCACGATCCCTCCTCGATGGATGTCACCGACGACGCTTGGTCGTTTACCCGAGCGTAGACTTCGCTCGCCGGCACAACGCGCAACGTCTCCTCATCCGCCCGATCCTTACTGAACCACACCTTCCGGCCCTGACGCGTAACATGGCGCGCCTCCTCCGCAAGGTTCGTCTCCAACAAGACCTGTCCATCGGCATCGATCACCAAAAACGGCCCTTCGTCAGTCGGCTGATAAAGCGCTTCGAGCGTCTCGTTGGCCCGCTCTATCAACGGCATGAGATCGATCTCGCGCGCGAAACCTTCGCGAAGTATGGTCTCCCGATCCGCATCGGCAAGATCCGGGTGCTTGGCCACGTAATAGTCGACAGCCTCATCTATACAAGTAGGAAGAAACCGCGAGGGCTCGAACCACGCTTCCCATCCCCCACCCTCCTTCAGACGGAGGGTGCCCAAAACAACACCATGAAGCCACAGCTCCACTTCACAAAGCTCACGACCTTTTTCACTCGAGCGCGCCATGAAAAAGACCTCATGGCCGCTTTCGAGCACATCTCTTCTGAAGCAGTACATGAACTCTCCGATCAAATCTGAACACGAACCTTGCTCATCGGGACAACCGCCAGCGTCTCCCCGTCCGCCCGGTCCTTACTGAACCAGCCCTTCCAGCCCTTGTCCACCGCGCTGTTGAACACGTCGCGCGGATTACTTCCGCAAGCGTAAATCCGCCCATCGGCATCAATCGCAAGAAACGGGTAGTCCCCATAACACGAAGCAACGGCTGTTTCCATCTCATTGATCCTATCGAACAAAAAGCCAAGATCCACCTCTCGCGCGAGCCCTTGCTCGATGACATACCACGAGCCCGCGCCGGCCAAATCCGGATACTTAGTCGTGTAGTACTCGACCGCCCTGTCGATCACCTCACGGGTACGAGGCGTAGCCACAATCAACAACTCGTACCTTCCAGGGCCGCACCGAGCGAGCCGGCCGAACCACAACTTGTCCCGCCACAACTCGACTTCGGTGACTACGTAGCCCCCATCGCCCCACGACCAATAAAGGTCGGCCGTATGGCCGCTCTCCAACGTGACTTTCATGGAGAACCCCATAGAACCCCCTCCCCTCTTGGACGGCATCGAAGGAACGCGCTGGCCCACGCCGGGCCTGACGCGCGCAAGGGCAAAGACCAACGCCCCGGCCGGCGGCTACCATACAACGAAAGGCCGCCAACGTCAAGCACGAAACGCGCGGGGACGGGGCGCGGCGCGCCGCCGGCGGCGAACGCGCGCTGCTGCATCCGTGGCATCCGTGCATCCGAAGAACACCCCCTTTTCCAACCTTTCTACACAAACTCACACTACTATTAATTTCACTACTAAGTTTGGCATTAACACTCAAGTTCTAAATCTAAAAACTTTTAGCTAGTTAACGGATGCAGTGGATGCGTAACTGAAAAGCGCGGCGTATCAGGCATTTAGCTTGCATCCAGTGGTGCATCCGTTGCATCCGTTGCATCCAGTGCATGCCCGCCAAAGGCACGAATTCTACACGCGATGCGCGTAAATTCAGCCCCCCGCGTTTGCATCCGCCCCGGGGCGCGCGTTTCATTGAAAACGAAACCGCCGGCCCGGTCTCCCGAGCCGGCGGCGCGCGTCATCGGCGCGACGGCGAGTGGCTATGCGACGCGCGCGGCTCCGCGAATATCGACCAAGCCGAGCATCTTCGCGCGCTCACTCTCGCTGGCTGCCCGAAGCTCGGCAGCGGCTTCGGGACCGTTGGCGAAGCACCGAACGGCGCGCCGTATTCCGTTCGATAGCGTGATCATGAGCCTGCTTCCGCCTGCCCCGCGTGAGTACAGCGGCAGCCAATTGCCGACAGCCCTCGCATGCAGCGCTTCGAGTACGGCGTTAGCTAACTGCCGTTCGGCGATCCCTTCCATGAACGATGCGACCACGACGCTGTGTACGAGCGCCCTGACTTGTTCCGAAGTGATGTACTTGTATTCGTCGAGCTTGTCACAGACGAGCTCGAATAGATCCAAATCTTCGGCCCGAGACGCGTACGCCGCCCGCCGCATGCCCTCTTTGGTCGCCGTCGGCAGGGCGGTGCGCGCCGCGTTCAGGTCGGTGTCGAGTGCGCGGAGGTAGCGCCAGAGCGTAGCCCCGAACCGAGCTGCCGTCGGGCTGTGCATGTCTTCGAGCCGGTCGAACAGTTCGTCGGCCCACGGCTGTTCGTTGAGCTTCCCGCTGTCCGGCCCCCGCAACACAGTGAACCGGCGGTCGTTGTCGGAAAACTCTACCGCTGCCGCCGAGTTGGTGGCCAGGAAGAACGAGGCCGTCGCCCGGACGTTGTAGGTCCGCTGGTACTTCTTGACGATTTGAACCATAGGCCTCGACGGGTCGATGAGCGACTTGATCTTGTCGAGCATGTTGGCCCGCGACGAATTGTACTTGGGCGGCTGGATCGTCACCTCGGGGATGAAGATCAACAGCTTGCCTTCGAGCCAGTCGGTGTAAGCGCTCTGCCCGTCGAGCCCGCGCAGCTGTTGAACGAGGATCGTCGAACAATAGTCGCGGCCGAGTACGAGCTGCAGCACGTTGAACAACGTGTTACGGCCGCAGCCCTCGAACGGAGCGTAGTGGATCACGCCGGCGAGCGGCTGTTCCGGGCTTTGCACTTTCACGGCAATCCAGTTGCGGAACCAGTCGCGCTCGCGCCCGTCCGGTACCAAGTGTGCCAGAAGCCGCTCGAACAGCTTCACCGCGTCGGGATCGTTTTCTTCGGGCCGCTCGACCGGTTCGTACAGATTGTAGTAGGTCATCCCGTCGCGTTCGATGATCCGCGTATCGACGGTCGGGTCGAACGTATAGCCGTGCACGACCGTTTTGTGAGGCCAGCGCAGCCACATGTCGAAGACGTTGTACTTCTCGGCCTTGAGCTTGCCGCTCGGCTGAACGGTCGGCACTTCGATGAGCTCGGATGCCACCGACTTGTTGCGCCAGTGGACGGCGGGGCGGCGTCCTTTTCGCGGCAGCACCATACCTTCCGCCTCGTAATACACGTACTCCGCGTGCAACCGGTGCACGGCCGCTTGCAGTTCGTCTGCCGCCGGCGGTACCCCGCCGTCGGCCAGCGCGGTGCCGCTGGCGTCGGCGGGTGGAATGTCGGCTGGCTTGACGCGCTCGAACGCTACGGCCACCCGCGACGGTGCGAATGCCGGCTTGTGCCGTCGCCCGTCTTCGAAGTCGTGGGCGAACAAACGCCAGTCGCGGTCGAGCCCGAGCCCGATCCGCGTCGGGTTGTCGCCGTGTCCGGTGATGGTATCGCCGGCACACCGCGCCACGATCTCGCCGAACGGAAAGTCCTTGGTGGCTGTCGCGATTTCGATGAGGACTTCTTCGAACTCGCGGATCGTGTAGACCCCTTCGCGGATAGTGTCGAGCTTGTGGACAGAGGCGACCTCGATTTCGGTGTCCGGGGCCAGGTCGCGCACCGTCTCGCTGAGTGGCTGGCCTGCGCGCGTGTTGGTGCTTCGCATTTCGGTGAGCCCCGCGTCGCGGAACACCCGGCGCGCCGTTTCGAGCAACGCTGCCACATCGCTTTCGTCGAGCTCGGGCAGCTCGGAGAGCGGCGTGGTCCGCAAGTCGTTTGTAAGGTCCATCCACAGGTAGTAAGACACGGCCCGCGCGCCTTCCAAAGCGTGCACGCCGTAGGCACCGAACTGCCGCGGCGAACCGCTGCCGAACACTTCGACCGTGTGCACCGTCTTGTCGTCAGGGTTCCCCCACGGGCCAGTCGACAACCGCGAGATCTTGGCCGCGGTGCGGCAGAACAGGGCACGCTTGTAGGCGCTGGCCGTGGACCGCCGCTCCGGTGCCGCGGCGAGTTTCTCGCGGAGCGCTGCGGGCAGGTTCCTGAGGATCTCATCGGCCAGCGCGGCGTTTACGTCGATGTCGATGACCAACAGCGGCCCGTCGACCCGCACGCCGGTGGTCGGCGTCTCTGGCCACTCCGCGATCACTTCCGGCGTGATCTCGATGCTTGGCCACTCCTTCAGAACAGGCGGCTTACCTCGATTGGGCAACGGCGTGTAGCCGTTGCGCAACAGCAAAAGCCGCAGCTCGCGGTGATCCACCACGCGACCTCCTTACGCTTTGTTGTATCGTTCGCCCGACGTGACGTCGGCGCGCAGCGGCCAATTATCTGCCCATGCCGGGGGCGTGATCAAGGCGCAATGTAGCGCACGTTCAGCTTCGGCTCGCTGGCTTAGCGGTGCTTCGGTGATCACTTCGTCATGCACGTGGCCGATCACTCGCGCCTTGACGGCGGCGAGAGGCTCGCGCGCGGCGATCAACGCGGCGCGTAGCAGCGAGGCGCAGATACCTTGCGTCGCGTTTTCGGCTAGAAGCCCGCCCCAGAGCCACCCGATGTTGCGGCCGCGCGCGTAGCTCAGCGTCATCTCCGTGATCCGCAGTCCTTGCGTGGTCACGCGCGTCCGCGTGCGCAAGCCAACTTGCGGATAGGCCAGCCAACGGCCGCATGGCAGCACGATCAACACGGTGCGATCGTCGCCGGTTTCGACGCCCGCGATTTGCAGCCGCCCGACTTGGAAGGGCACGTAGAGCGTCCCGAGCGCGCATCGAAACGCGTGTTCCAGATCACGCCAGAACTGCGGCGCCCACGGGTTCTCGTTTCGCCACCGTGTCACGATCCGCTGCGCGAGCTCGGCATCGATGTGCACGCCGTAGGCTCGCGCCATCTTCGCCAGCGCCCCGACACCACCGCCATAGCCGAGGCTCAGCACCGGGACCTTGCCGTAGATCTGGCGCTCTTCTTTCGTTACTTGGCGCGGATCTTTGCCGAGAATGCGCCCCGCTTGGACCATGTAAACATCGGGGGCTGCCGGATCCGCATCTGCCACGCGGAACACTTCGAGGATCTCTTCGGCGCCGGCGAGCCAAGGAAGCGCTCGCGCTTCGATCGCCGACCAATCGCCCCATACCAGTACCCGCCCAGGCGGAGCGGAGACGCACGGGCGGATCAAGCGCCCGAGGGCGCGCCCCAAATCCGGAAAGATCTCGCGAAGTCGTGCGTATTGCTCGACTGGCAACAACTTAGGGTCGCGCAAGATTTCGAAAGCTTTCTCGACCTCTTCCTTCGAACCGGCTGGCTGACGCGGGAGGTTGTGCACTTGGACACCGCGCGACGAAAAGCGTCCCGTAGCAGGTGCCCCGTTGAACGTGTACTCGCCGCACAATCGCCATTTCTCGGCGACGCCGTAGTAGCATGCTCTGGCAGCGATCGCGCGGAACTTGCGTGCCGCGGCACCGCTGCCGTCGAGCCGGGCGCGGGTGATGGCGCGCACCGTGTCTTCGGTTTCGGTGAGCGGCCGCTTCGCCTCACGCGCATCGAGTAGCGTCAGCAACGCTTCCAGATTGTCGCGGCGCAGGCTGATGGTGGCGTGTTCGGCATCTGCGTCGTCAGGGTCGGCGTCGTGTTCGTCTTCGGGCGGCGGAGCCAACAACGCCAGCGCCTCTTCGTCGCCGGCGAGCAACTCGCTCAGAACGCGTGCGAGTTGTGCGACAGCGGTAGCGCTCGGAACGCGTCCCTTGGTCAGCTGCGCAATCGCGCGGTTGGCCTCGGCATGCAACACTTCGGCAACGCCTGCAGCGGCGTGCACGGCAGCTAAATCGATCGGTAGGCCGGTATCGTTGATCCGCTCACTCTCCCAGTATTGCGGCCACTGGGCCGGGTCGAGATGCCCGCACGCGCGCCAAACGCTGCGTAACGCTTCGACATCGTCGACTGCATAGCGTAAGAACTCTTCCCATGCCTCTTGCACGACCGGCTCGTCGAAATCGATGCGCTTGGTGGCATCGCTGAACAGCTTCATGAGCTTTTTGCCGCTGCGTCGTTTCTTCGCTCCGCCCACGGCTTCCGAGGCGCTGGCGAGATCGGCCGGGTAGTGCATGCGCGTGGCTGCGACCATCGCGTCGTACCAGATCTCCGGCCGGCTGAATTGCTCATCGAGCTTAGCCAGGATGAGCCGGTCGAAAGCCGCGTTCCAGGCCACGAATTTGGCCTGGCCGGCCAGCGCCTCGCGAAGAGCGAGGGTGAGTTCTTGCGGCAGATTGTCGCGGCTCAGCCCGACGTCCAGATCGTCGGCGGTGACGCACTCGACCGGGTCGTCATCGAGTGCGCAGGTGATCACGATTACCCGCGTGCTCGGGTGCGCGGCGTAGGCGTGTGCCCCGACAGCCTTCACCGAGACTTCGCTGCGGGTCTCGGTGTCGATGAAGACGAGCTTGGTCATTCTGACGTGTTCCTTGCAAGTAGATCGTCGATTTCGTCCTTGTTCCGGACGATCGCGGTCTCGAAGCCGAGCCGCTCCAATTTGCGTTGCCACGCTCGTTGGTGCTTCGATACCCGCCCGCCGTGCGGCCGCTTGACTTCAATGAACACGACGCGGCCGCCGGGCAACAACACGAGCCGGTCGGGTGCGCCGCGCTTGTTGACCGGGTCGAGCTTGATGGCGAGCCCTTGTCGGGCGGTGACGGCGTGTACGAGGTACAACTCGATGCTTCGCTCTCGCGTTCTGGCGCGCACCATCCGCGACGGTTTCGGTACGGCCGGGGTTGCAAACGCTGTGTCGAGCAATATCTAGACCTCCGAAGGCCATTCCAGCCTACAGGTAGCGATGGACGGAAACGAAAGCAAGCCTGCCCATTCGAGTGTCGTGGGCGGGTCCACTGCGGCGCGGAGGCTCGGTTGCCCCGCGTCGCTCTGGTACGAGAAGCAGGCGCCGAAGGCACCGCCCTCCGAGTACGCGCGCGAGGGCAGTGCGTTGCACTATGTCATCGAGCAATTCCTCAAACTCGGCCCGCCGGAGCCGGGTAGCGAGGATTTCCTGCCTTGGGAGGTGCCGCTCGACGGTAAGCCTTTCGAGGTCGATGTGCACCTTTGGCGTGCGAAAGGCGCCCCCGTGTGGGAGGCGTTGGCGAAGCTTCTCGATGACTTGTACGACAGCGGGGCCGACGTGCAAGTCTACAGCGAGCTGCGGCTTCCGTTCCCAGGTATTCCGGGGGCGTTCGGTACATCGGATGTGGTCGTCATCAAGACGACGCCGACGGACATCGAAGTCTTCGTGGTCGACCTCAAATTCGGCCACAAGAAGGTCGACGCAACCGACAACCATCAACTCGCGTTTTACGCCACGGCCGTGATGTCGTGGTGCGAAGGTGCGCTGGCCCCTGGTTTGGTGCCTCCGTGTCCCGATGTCGATTTGGCGAGCCTGCCGAGTACGTTCGTCGGCGTCATCATTCAGCCGACGGATGACGGCGAGGCCGAGGTCCGCACCGTAACATGGAAGCCGGACGAACTCCGTCGGTTCCAGCACGACTTGATCGCGGCCGTGCTGGAAGGAGCCTTGGCTGGTCCGGACGCACGGGCTGCGCGTGGCCCGTGGTGCCAGTTCGCGCCGTGCCGCGCGGTGTGTCCAGTGTGGCGCAAGGCAGCAGCGGCTTTGGCCGGCAGCATCCCGTCGGTGCCGCAGCCGAGCACGCCCGGCGGGCGTTACGATGCTGCGGCGCTGGCGGCAATTGCCGAGGCGCTGCCGATCGCCGATGAGATCGCTCGGGTGGCCGATACTTGGGTTCCCGAGGTCAAGCGGGCGGCTGCCAGGGCGATCCTGACGGGCCAGGATGTTCCGGGTTACGCGGTAACTTACTCGCGCATGTCGCCGCGTACGTGGGCCGATACGGATGCTGCGGCCTGGTTCCTCAGTCAGCATTTCGACGAAGATGATTATGCGCCTCGGCAGCTTTTGCCCTTGACGAAAGCCGAGAAGTTGTGTAAAACTAAAGGCCTGACCTTGCCGGCCGAGCTCGTGACCAAGCCGTACCCGGTTGGAGTGCGTGTCGTTCCGGCCGACAAGGCAACCAAGGTGCTGACGCCCGAGGACCGGGCGGCGTTGTTAGCCAACATGGAGGACTGATGTCACAAAACCTGCCTTCTGTCGTGGTCCCCCAGTGGGCCACTGCCTTCAAGGCGGCCGTTCGCCGTGCAACGGCCGTGCGGGCTACTTACGCTGGACCGCCTCTGTTGCGACTGACGAAGCAAGGCAGCTGGATCGTCGGCGTTGACGAGGATCCGGTGCCGGTCGGTGAGCGGCTCATCGTGTGGCCGGATCGGGCCGAGCATGGATACGTCGCTTGGGCCGACGACAACTCGGCCCGTAAGCTCGGCGAGATCTCGGCCCCGCTCGCCAAGCCACTTCCTCGGCCGGACGAGCTGCCGCCGGTCGATGGGGGTGCGTGGCGGTTCTTCTATTCATTGATCCTTTCCCCGCTGTTCGGCCCCGCCGCCGTTTGGGCGTATCGCCCGACGTCGGTAGGCGGGCTGCGCGCTGTCGAGACGGTTCTCGAAGCGATCGCCGAGCGGATCGAGAACATCGAGATGGCTGGTGAGCAAGACGCCGACGGGCCGCTGTTTTTGGCCCCGGTAGTCGAGCTCGGCGTCGACAGCTACCAGCATAAGGTCCGCAGCTACGGGCGCATCTACGTGCCTGTATTGACCGTGGTCGATTGGGCGGACGAGAGCGGGATGCTCGAAAGCTCGCTCATGACTGTGTCTGAGCCCGAGCCGGATCCCGAGCTCACGCCTCCGGCGCCGGCCACTCCGGCGCGCATTGCGGTGGAGCCCCCCGCTTCGGCCGCCAGCCCTCGCCGCTGGCGAGTTCGGAATGCGCGATCCTGACGAGCGAGAGAAAGCGCGGCGGCGCGACATCGAGCGCCGCCGCGCTCGCGCATTCAAGGGCGCTTGGCACTACGTAGGGGCTGATCTGTTCGTTGATCGTACGAGGCTCTACGATGAGGCTACCACCGTACGTCAAGCGGGCCGGCGCTCACATGGCGCGAAACATCGAGGAAGAGTTCAGTACGACGATCGATGACCTTCTCGCGTGGTGGGCGTCGGAGATGGCGTATCTGTCGCGCGAGCCTGCCCATCTGCGTCCGGTGTTGGAGGCGGCGTTGCTCCGCAATGTTCGCGATAAGCTCGTCGATTTGCTAGCTACCGCTTATCGTGAGGGACTGGGGTGCTGACGCGTGACCATCTGCGCCCCGGCCAGCGCCGCGTTGTCGACGCGCTCATGGCCTCTGCCGGCGTGCAAGTCGTTCTCGGCATGGGCGGCGGTAAGACCGCTGCCGCTCTTACGGCGATCGCCGATTTGCTCACCGAGGGTTCGATCCGCGGTGCGCTCGTATTGGCGCCGAAACGGGTGGCGGAGACGGTGTGGCCGGCTGAGCCTGGTAAGTGGACGCATCTGCGAGACGTCATCCGCCTTGTCGGTGTGTTCGGTTCGCCGGCAAAGCGGCGCGAAGCGTTGGAACGGCCGGGCAATGTGTACGTCGTGGGGTTGGAGAATGTGATCTGGTTGCTCGATGAGCTGCGCGATCTGCAACGTCGGTGCCCCGAGCGCTACGAAGCCCTCACGGATCTGCTCGTAATAGACGAGCTGTCGAAATTGAAGAACCCCCGCGGCGTGATGTCCAAGGCCCTACGCAAAGCGACGAAGACGATGTTCCGGTCGGTGTGGGGCTTGACCGGCACGCCGCGGCCGAACGATTGGCAAGACGTCTGGGCGCCGATGCAGATCATCTCTGGCGGGGAGGCGTTCGCCGGCGGTTTCGATAGTTGGTTGCAGGCGCATTTCTTACCCGAGACTGATTACGCTCCGGGCGGGCGCACGTTTTGTCGTTGGACGGTGCGTTCCGAGGCCGTGCCGGTGTTGGAGCGGACCGTAGCCGAGTGGTCCGTAATCGTGCCGCCCGAAGCCGAGGCCGACGTAGCGTTTCTCGCGGGTTCGGAGTTCGATCGGGTGTTGGAGCCGACGGCCGAGCAGCGGCGGGCCCTAGCAGACCTCGAACGCGAGGCGCTTGTGCATCTGCGCGAGTGTGCGCCCGATGCGTGCTCGTTCGAGGACATCGAGGAAGACGTTCTGTTCGCGAATTCGTCGGCGCACGCCGTCGGCCTCATGTCTCAAGTGTGTCAGGGGTTCGTATATCGCGATCTGTCTCGCGGGCGGCGCTGTGCCGAGCATATCGGTGAACGCAACCCGAAATATGACGCCCTTGTCGACATGCTCGAAGAGTTGTCCGGCGACCCGCCCGCAGTCGTGTACCAGTACAGGGAGGACTTGGAGGCTATCAAGCGTGCCTGTAAGACTGTGTTCGGTGAGGAGTTGCACTGGCTCGGTGGAAATACCGAGACGCGGTCGCGGGATGCCATTATTCTGTGGAACGAGCGGAAGTTGCCGATGTTGGCGATCCACCCTGCGTCGGCCGGGCACGGGCTGAATTTGCAGTTCGGCGGCCGTCGCTTGATCTGGTACGCTATGACTTGGTCACCGGAGCAATACGTTCAGACTATCAAGCGGCTGGCGCGACCGGGCCAGAAGGCCCCGGTGTATTCGCACCGGTTGTTGATCGATCACCGCTTGGAGCACGTGCGCGTGCGGAAGGTCGACAACTTGGTAGCGGCGCAACAACACTTTATCTCGTCTCTGTTCAACTACAACCGGAAGGAGCTTCGACGTGACTGAGCACGACTTCTCGAAACCGAGAACCTTGCGCGGCGAGATTCTCGACCGCGCGCGGCATTTGACTGAAGGTGAACGTTGTGCGTTGTACGGGGAGCCGAAGGAAAACTTTCGGTACGCCGCAGAAATCTTCAACGCTCTCGCGCCACAGCGTCGTGGGCCGCTTACACCGGCCGATGCTGCGCTCGTGATGTTGGCGAGCAAGCTGGCGCGGTTCGTCGGTTGGTCCGGCGATCCGCGCGCCCATGAAGATACGTTCGTCGACGCAGCGGCATATTTGGCGATCGCCTACGAGCTACTGGTAGCAGAGTGGGATGCGCTCGATACTGTCGATGGGAGGAAATGACATGCCCTTGCGCCCGACCACTCGTTGGCACCGTACGCCGGAGCAGCGTGCCGAGCGCGACCGGGTGATCATCGAGGGACGCCTCCGGGGTGAGACGCACACCGAGATCGCAGAGCGGCTCGGTATCACTCCCAGCCGGGTGTGTGCCCTCGCGAAACAGTTGGAGCGTGCCGGCGTGCTGCCTCCATCGTGCGGCCCGCGTACTTGGACCGGCTACGGTACGGTCGGCACCGTGAAGTTCGGCGTGCGAGCTGGCTCGATGCGCGAGATGCTGGCCGACCTACCGTGGCAGGTGTACGCCAATCTGTGCGCAATGGCGGCCGACAACGGGACCGCGTCGATCGCCGAGTATCTGCGCCGTCTCTTGGCTGGGTTGCCGGAGTTGCAAACGCGGCTGCCGTCGCGGTCGGCACTACGTCTGGAAGTGCTGCCGGGCGGTAAGCCGCAGGCCAACGCGGAGGGTTGACCGTGCCAGCGCCGCCGTTGGACGACGCGGTTTTGGCCGAGACGCTGGCCGTGTACGACCGCGTCGGTTCGTATACGGGAGCCGCACGCGAGCTCGGAGTAACCGAGAGCACGGTGCGCGCTCGCGTCCGCGAGGCGCGTGCGCGCGGACTGCATTTGTCGCCCGGTGTGCGAAGTGCGGCGGAGCGCTTACGGCTGGCCGGGCGCGAGGTGCGCGGCGGATGGTTACACGACTATGACCCGGAGACCGGGCGCAAGCTGGCAACTCTCTATTGGCGGGCGCCAGAAGCCGAGCCTGAAGATCTCGCCGAACGCGTCGCCGCGGCACTGGCGGCTGTGCCGCCTTGTCCCGAGGTGGATTTCTTGCCTTGGGCTGAGCCGCGCCGTGAGTTGTGTGTCGTCTACCCGCTGTTCGATTTGCACTTCGGCATGCGGGCGTGGGGCCAGGAAACCGCCGGCCCCGACTACGATACCGGGATCGCTGCGCGAGTTCTCCGCGACGCGGCGGCGGCGTTGTTGCTGTCGACCCGCTCCGCTTATCGGGCGATCTTGCTGCTTGGCGGTGATACGCTGCATGCCGATGACGACACCGCCCAAACGCCGCGCCACAGGCACGTGCTCGATGTGGATAGCCGGCACGACAAGGTGCTGCGGGCGACGCTGGAAGCACTGGAACACTTCGTGGTGCTGCTGGCTCGGCAGCATCACGAAGTTGTGGTCAAGGTCCTTCGCGGTAATCATGACGAGAGCGCATGTCGTGTGTTGAAATACGCATTACATGCTCGCTTCCGTGATACCCGTGTGCAAGTCGACCTCGGCTCGGACGACTTCTTCATGACCAACTGGGGCGACAACGCCCTGTTCGCGTACCACGGTGATCGTATACCGCCACAGCGTGCCGTGTTCTTCTTCGCGGACGTGTGCCCGTTCTGGTCGACAACGAAGCACCGGATCATCTATACCGGGCATTATCACAAGCTGCAAACCGAGGACTTCGGCGCGGCCGTGGTCGAGACCGTGCGTCCCTTTGCGCCGGCCGATCACTGGGCTGCGTCCTCGGGCTACACGTCTCGGCCGACGCTGCGGGCCGATATGTTCCACGCCACCCGCGGTCGCGTCGCGGTGCATACCGTGGCGCTCGACCAGTTTCTGAGGGATGCAACAGGTGCATAGAAGGCGTGCGCTTTTTGCGCGGGTAAATTCGACGTTTCAGGTGTAACGCTTCACGCGTCTAACAACTGCGCGGACAGGTGCTGTGAAGGTTAAGGCGTTCCACAGGGCCTGTGATCGGCTCTGCCCGACCACGGCCGACAGCTTCTACGGGTTGGCCGAACGGTATCTCGGCCGCCCCACCGTTACCCGTCGGCACGGTGACGTCATCGAACTGTTTTGGCTAGATGATGGCGAGGTCGTAGCCTGGGTTGCGCTCCGGCGTGACCCGGCTACCGGGGCCTGGTACCCGGATCTCGGTGGTCGGTGAGAGACGCCGGCCACCGAGGTTGGGCAACGGCGCGAGGTTGACCACCTCGCGCCGTTGCCGTTTTCAAGATTGCCGTATGCGCCTGTTGCCCCCACATAAGAAGTTGAGGCAACGAACGAGGGGGCTATGGATCTGTTCTCTGTGCTTGGCGCCTTCGGCGTCTTTCTGTCGTCCAATTTCTTGGCGCCCGTGGTGGGCGCCGTCGCAGCGGTGCTCGCTTTCTTGTTCGGGCGATCCTGCGGCCGTCGGGCGGCCGAACAGCAAGCGGCCGTCGATGCGGCGCGCCGGCAGGACGCCGGCCGCCAGCGCGTCGCCGAAGGGCGAGAGATCGGCGACCCGGTCGAGCGGTTGCGTCGCAACGACGCGCTCTGGATCGTGCCGCTCGCCGTGCTGTTGCCCGGCTGCGTGGCCAACGTTCCGGCTACCGACGCCGGCTGCGCGGCCTACGCCGAAGCGCGTCTCGCCCGGCCGCCAGTCGAGACGGTGCGCGAGGTCCCGTCCCGCTGGGCGGACTGGATCGCCGATCTCGATGATCGGATGACCGGCGTGTGCCGGCGGGGGGCGCGCCGATGATCTACCCGTGGCACGGCGCGCCTCGGGCGCAGACGATTTCACCCGGGCGCATCGAGCGCGTCGCGCGCGAGCAAGGCTTGGAGCCGGCGGTGTTGCGTGCGGTCTGGGAAATCGAAGCGTCCGGCGGCTGCTATCGCGCCGACGGCTCGCTGCAGCGGCGTTTCGAGCCGCACAAGTTCCCGCGCGAGCTGTGGCCCGAGATCGGCTTCGCCCCACGCCCTGGCGAGGCCCCGTGGCGCGCGGCGTTGCGGCTTTCGAGTGACGCGATGCTGCAGCGGGCTTATTCTCTCGACCCCCGCGCCGCGTTGATGGCCACGAGTTGGGGCGCGTTCCAGATCATGGGAGTGAACCACGCCGAGGCGGGCTTCTCGACGGTGTTCGAGATGGTTGCCCGTATGGCTGAGGACCCTGATACGCATCTCGACGCGTTCTTGACCTTCTGTCATCGGCGACGGTTGTTGCCGATGTTACAGGCTCGCGACTGGCTGGACTTCGCGCGCGTCTACAACGGGCCGGCCAATGCACAGGTTTATGCTGCCAAGCTGGCCGCGGCGTACGAGAAGTACAGTCGCGTTACGCCGCCTGCCCAGTCTGCGCAGCCTGTCCCCGCGTCCGTGCCGGCACTACGTTCGTTGTGGCAGGTATTGCTCGACGCATTCCGCGCCGTCGTGCAATACCTGCGTGGGCAGCGAGCATGAGCACGTATTTCCAACCCCGGTCGTTGACGTGGTGGGCCGGCGTCGGTGCCGTGACGGTCGGGCTCGCTGACGCCGCTATGCCGATGCTCGCGCCCGAAGCGGGGCCATTGGCTCGTACGGTAGCCGAGGTGATCGGGGCGCTGGCTGGAACCGATAGTTCGCCGGCGGCGTTGATCTTGTTAGGGCTGGGGCTTATTGGCTTGCGCGCTAAACTCGAACGGTTGACGCGAGTGTAAAAGAGAGGGGCGGGTCTCGGCCATCCCCGCCCCTTCAACGCGCGGCCTTCTTCGTTATAAGAGGGCAAGATACGGGCCGCTGAGCTGGATATAGGGAACCGCGGCCGATAGTCAAGGTGCGCGCGGCAGCGGGTCGACGATGGCCGCGATCCGGCGGAGTAGTTCTTGCTGCGCGGCGAGCCGTTCTTCGATCCGGGCCAACATTGCGTCCGTCCGCGCTTCTCGCGCGCTGCCGGCCAGCACTGCGTCGTGTAGCGCTCGTTCCAGCCGGTCCATGCGTTCGTTCGCGGTGCGGGACAACACCGTCAGCCGCGCATCGAGCGCAGTCACGTCGTGCTTCAAGACGTCGGTTGCCGCTTCCAGCCGAAAGAAGGCCGCGAGCGCCCCGATGCCGAGGGCCAGCACCGTCAACAGGTTCCCCCAGCTTATTCGTCGATCGAACAGTGGCTCGTTGCGTGTCGTCATGGCTTGTACAGGTTACGGTACGGTTCGCCCCAGCCGTCTGCGCGGTTCAGCGCGCTGGCGCCGTTCCAAAGGTAGATGAAGTAGAGGAACTTACCAGCGTACCGTTGACGCACCGGCTCGAAGCCGGTGGTCCACATGGCGTTCATGTTCTCGGTTTTGGGGAAATATTGCCGTGGCACGTAGTTACTCTCGATCTCGCTCGTGCCAACCCACTTGTTGCGAGAAACACCGAAATCGAACCAGTCGAGGATACCTTCTTGTCGCTCACCGAACGTCAGCGCCGGATACCGTAACATGTTATCCCAGTCGGCCTGTGTTTTGATCCCGACGTTGTCATGGATGCCTGTGCCGCAAACATCAACCCAATCGTCGCCTGGATAGATGTTCCACGCGCGCTCGACCGCGCTGCCGCTACCGAAGCGCAGTTGCTTGGACAGGCCGAACTCGATCATGAAGCTCTTACCGGCGCCGAGAACAGCGCTCACCGCGTTACGCATGATGTCCATGCAGCGGCGCCAAGCGGTTACGAAGTTCGCCTTGTCCGGGCCGACGCTGTGTGAGTACCAGTCGCCGTTCGCCTCCCAGTTCCACCGGATCACGACTGTACCCGGGTCGCGTCCGGTCTGCCCGCAGCGGTAGGCGATGCGACGGAACAGGCGGGTGTAGTAGAGGTCGTAGTCGCCGCGCGCGATCTCTTGCCAGATGCCGGGTCGCCCCCACGACGAACCGGTCCAGTTGTTAGCGTGGCTCCAAGGTACGCCTGTCAACGCGATGACGATTGGGTTGCTGGTTGGCCAGTAAGTCGGGTCGAACGCGCGGGCCGGGTCGACCTCGGAGAGCTGTCCGCCCCAGGTTCCGTCGGATGAGCCCGCACCGCCCGCGATTGCATCCCAGTTCGGGCAGCCGGTTCTAGAGGTGTTTCCCCACACTTTGGCGATGTTGGCCGGTCGGCCGAGCCAGTTGTTGTAGTCGCGAAGCGGCTGCCAGACGGGTTGTCCTTGGCTGTTGTAAGCGACACCGAACGGCTGGCCGATCCCGTGCCACGAGCCGAGCGGCGGGACTGAGCCCCATCCCGGCGGGGCGTTACCGCCGCCGCCGCCGCCGCCGCCGCCGCCACCTCCGCCGCCACCTCCGCCGCCCGATGCGGGGTTACGCGCGCGACCAAGTATTGCCAGAACGCGGCTCATCAGTCGACCTCACCCGAAACGATCTGCCACAGCCCGTCGTGCCGGGTGATCAGGCCGATCAATTTGCGCTGTGTAGCGTTCGACGTCACCGTCGCGCCGGCGACGTTGCCGCTGTTCGGCCCTTTCCAGAACGATGCGCCGGTACCGCGGATGAGGTTGAGGGTAGCGTTCGGCGGCACTTCCACGGCCAGGAAGTGTTCGATACCGGTCTGCCCGTTGGTGTCGGTACCGTTCGGCAGCGTCAACACCGGCAGTGTCACGTTGGTAGTACCCGGCTGACAGATCAGCTTCTTGCCCAGATCGTCGAGCGTCACCGTGTAGTCAGCGCTGCCGCCACTACCACCCGGTCCGGCCCATTGCAGTATCACGGCGCGGCCCGCAGCGATCTGGCCGGTGGAAATACTGAATGTTTGTTGAACGTCGTCTATGTTGTTCGCACCGCTGGTCGATGCTGCGCGGATCCAAGGTGAGATGTTACCGCGTTGCAGCGACGCTTCGTCGCGCGAGACGTTGAATATCGCGTTCTCGACACTGTTCAGACCGTGCACCAACGCGAGGTCCACTTTTGGACTGCCGCCGGTACGTGACACCGATACGTTGGGCACGTTCGTTACGTGGTTGGACTGCGCCACGCCCAAGAAGGCACCGATTTGTCCGGCGGCGACGTGCCGCACGTGGCAAATGGTCACCCAGCTTTCGGCTTCGAGGTTGACGGTCAGGGTGCCCGCGCCGCCGGAACAATTGGCCTCGATGACGGTCACGCGGCCTTTCCAAGACGTGCCGTCGAGCGTTGGGCGTCCGTCTCGCGTCACGAAATTCGACAGAGCCGGGTGCGTTACGCTTGCTACCGGAGGCGGCGACGCGTCGCGGGCCGTGAATACGGTGATCAAGACTTTGCCGGCATTCAGGTTGAGGTTGGCCGCGGACAGGGACGTATGCGGGGCCGCCGAACCGAAGACGTGCACCGGCGACCACGGGTCGGCGTTCGCCGGCCCCCCGCCACTCGGCGCGGGCAGGTGCCGGTACGCCAAACCGGGGTTCAACCGCGGCTCGAACGTCCACGTGTTCGGCCCCGTGCGACGGTACAGGCCCGGCCACGTGAACCCGGACCCGCCGCCCAGATCGGCGGCCGTATCGGCCCAGCGCAGTTGATCTCCGCTGCCGCCTGCACCCAACCCCAGCCAGCTCGCGCCTCCGTAAACTTCTAGAAGCCCGGTTTCGGTGTTGTAACGCGTAGCACCTGCCGGCGGCGACGCAGGGCGCTGGGCGGTCGTACCGGCCGGGATCGCCGCCGCGTTGGCCAGCAATCCGACGTAACGGGCGTCGGCCGATACCCAGCCGGCGTTACGGCGTACGTAGGCGACGCCGTCTGACGGTGCATCGGGTAGCCCGCTACCGCTGCCTTGTCCAACGCGGGTGTCGACGTATCCCTTGGTAGCGAGGTGTTGATCGTTCGTCGGTGCCGCAGTCATGGTGATCTGACCGGTCACGGTCACGTTGCCGGTGCGCGGCACCAACAGTGCGTCCTGGCTGTCGACGTAGCTTTTCGTGGCCAGGTGCTGCGGTGACGTGGGGGCCGCCGTCAGCTCGACCTGCCCCGTGAGCTGCCCGCCACCGGTACGCGGGATCGCGTGGTTAGCCAGTGGTGCGGTGCCGTCACCTAGCAGCACTCGGGGCGTGGTATCGGCGGCAGCGAACGGCGGCC
>Ga0308410_1000433_pt1 | contig 22567 bp, 23 predicted proteins | sample HotsprOSTMatCore_FD_203467 | JGI IMG/M metagenome (GOLD analysis project Ga0308410, IMG submission 203467) | Hot spring phototrophic mat microbial communities from Octopus Spring, Yellowstone National Park, Wyoming, United States -... | ecosystem: Environmental > Aquatic > Thermal springs > Hot...
TATTGCGCGAACACGGCGCGGTGAGCGAACCCACCGCCCGCGCCATGGCAGAGGGCATCCGACGGTTAACAGGCGCAGACTATGGAGTGGGCATCACGGGCATCGCGGGTCCCACCGGAGGCACACCGGAGAAGCCGGTCGGTTTAGTATATATCGCGGTGGCGTCGCCTGGAGGCACGCGCGTGGCAGAACACCGCTTCATCGGCAGGCGCAGCGAGGTGAAGTGGCGAGCATCGCAGGCGGCGCTGGTGATGCTGCGCGAGGAGCTGTTGTGATGCGTCTGTTTTTCGCGGTGCTGCTGGAGAACCATACCAAACATCGCGTAGCGGTGGTGCAGGAGAGCATGAAGCGCGCGCTGGCGGGACAGCGCATCTCGTGGGTCAAAGAAGAGAACCTGCACCTGACCCTGCGCTTTCTGGGCGAGCAGGATGAGCGGGGCTTGCGCCGTGCGGTTGAGGCGGCACAGGTGGTGGCCAGCCAGCATTCCGCTTTTCGTTTTGTGGTGCGTGGCGTGGGAGTGTTTCCCGATATGCGTCGGGCGCGGGTGCTGTGGGTGGGCGTGCAGGAGCCTGCCGAACCGTTATACTGTTTGGCTACCGACATGGAGCAGGAGCTGCGCCAGCGCGGTTTCCCGCCCGAGGACAAGCCCTTCCGCTCGCATATTACACTGGCGCGGGTGAAGGAGTCGCCTCCCGCCGCTTTGTTGCAGAAGCTGTTCGCCTCGCTACCTGACGAGCCGCTGGGCACCGTAGAGGTGCGCTCTTTTGTTTTAATGCAGAGCGTGCTTCACCCCAACGGCTCCCAGTATGCCCCTGTGCAGGAGTTTGCGCTGCTGCCGCAGTAGGGCGTTCGTGTCTGCATGTCGTGTTAACACCAGAAGAGATTCCACAATCGCCAGACGGTCGGCACTCACCCATCCGAGAACCCTCCACGGCGGCTGCGCCACGTTGTCCGGAAAGGCGGAGACGACTCGGATGGGATGCTGCGAGTTGCTGCCCTCTTCTTCCTCCGACCTGACAAAGAAACCGACTAACTCGCCCTTACTGGTCACCACGCAGGGAAGGCAAGCCTGCTGACGCGCATCGACTACGTCAAAAGCGATGTGTTGACCATCAGGAGACCAGAGCGGGTTCATTTCCAGAAAGCGTTCCGGCAGTTTCCCCGGTACTCGGCATACAGCATCGAGCCATTGTTTTCGTTAACCACCCGCCCAACGACAGCGAGGTGTTTCCTTCATTCGCCTGTCTCCGAAGGCGTCACACAGCACAGTGTGACCCCTTCCCCGATGAGACACAACGGCTTTTCTACCGGCTGATATACAACGTGTAGTCGTCCGCCCGCATTTTCATGCCAGCTATCACCTCCAATGCCTCCGCAGGCAGATATACGCGACCGCGAATGTTGAGAACTGGCGCGCTTAACCGACGGCTAATGCCATCGCGTGAAAGCAGGTTGCTTCCAACGCGCGCAAGCCAGCGTTGACCGTTGTAGTCTATTTGTATCGCCCCTGAAGCATAGGCGATGCTCACTCGCGCTTTCTCATACAGGGGCAGCTTCAACCAGCCCACCCAAACATACGCTGTCTTGCCAACCCGAAGCGGTGGAAGCGTAGCCAGTCGCAGGGAAGAGCCTTCGAAATAGGCTTGTATCGGCTCAAAGCGTAACTTAGGCTTTGATGGCTTTTTGGAGGGGCTAGCAACCTTCGACTTGACAGCGGAACTGCTCACAAACCTGTCAAAGTCCACGACGTCACCCGTGTGAGCATCTATCCCGATGATTAAACGGCGTGCTGTCCGCAAATCATTGCCAGGGGTTGCCGCGACTGCCGAATCTATAATCATCCACCACATTAAACGAGTGATGCCGAGCTCGTCGGAGAAGATACCGAGTACGGGGGGATTGCGTATCTCAGCGTTGACGACCCCTGCCTCCAGTTGGTACGCATAGGCTAAAGCTACCTGGACAGCCTGCTCCCGCGAGAGGCTGGGAGTCGTATTCAGTCCTATGGGCTCGCCGGGGTCGTACCACTTGCAAGACTCGACCACACCGAGCGTGGGATGCACGCTTACGCTGATGTATCTGTTATGCCCCAATCCTTGATAGAGCCTGTAAACCGCACCCGTCCAGCCTCTCTGGTGCTCGCCTTCCAGAAAGTTGGGAACCCGAGCGGCAATGAACTGCCGGGCTACTGCATCTCTCTGCTCTGAGGGCAACCACGCCGAGGGGTCTTGTGGATCATATGGGGTCCTATCAGCCTCGACATCACGGTATTCCCACATCTCGATGGGCACGATTGCCACGATATACAGCTTGCCCAGATTGTCCTCAAACAGATAGGACAATCCCCGGCCTGGTGGAGAAGTGGGGTCGTAAACGGGCCAAGAGGTGCGGTTCTCCAGTTTGTCACGATAAATCGTCCCAACCCCGATGAAGCGCAGGCTCACAGAAGGATTGTTGATCCAGCGCACCAGGCGCTGCTCGGCTTCCTGCGGGGTTAGCCCAAAGTGCATCCTTTGGTCATCATACGGCACGTAGTAGTAGCCTTTGTATGGTCTTGGCTTGGCAAAGACAGCCGTTGTCGTGAGCACCACACAAAAGACGATGAGCAGTAGATTTTTCATGGCGGTTTCAACCTCCTACCTTATTTCACGCGCACGACGGTCTCATTGTATAGAACCGGTTCAGGGTCGATGGCACAAGGGGCACCAACACTACTGCCCAACCACGGCTGGTAAAGTTCTGCTATCGCCTTTGCCCCTTGCTCTACCGCTTTGTAGAAGTTGGGAATGGTGCCGCCACGCACCTGCGCGACAGTGGAATCAGCAAAGGCTTCTAAGAACTTTTGACATTCAGCCATGTTGACCTCGCGCTTCATCGATACCCGCTTGGGAACGCCCTTTGTGCGCAGCTGCCCCATCAACGACCGCGGGTCCTCCCAGTTTGCACCGCTGGCGCAACCTGTCATAATCACTCGCCTCGAAGGACGCGCGAGCTGCTGGAGGTATGCACGGGTTACACCTCTCAGTGCTGGAGCAGAAGGGGATGACCACAGCCACGAACCAGAGAACTCCATGCCGTAACCCGGATAGTCTCCCGCGCCGTGCGCATACCCAATCCACATCTCTGTGCCACACGCGGTGGCGTTTAGATAAAACAACGCTTGTTGTGCGGAAACAGACACGAAGACCGCGTTTCTCTCACCAGCAGGAGGAGTGAACACGTATAGCGCAGAGCCGACGCTGGTTCTGAAAGGCGGACACTTCTTGAACTGGTTCCATACATAGTTCAAAGTCCCTGCGCTAAAGGGCATTCCCACGAGCGCAACGCGAAACATCGCGTTGCGCTGATTGAGTGGTAGCGCTTCTCTTCGCCGATGCGCCTTGTCACTGCCGTCTGTGTTGCCCCGGTCCCACGCCCGCATCAGGAAAATATACGGGTCTCCTTCGTTCACTTCAAAAAGGGGTAAGCGCGCCCGGTAGCCTCCAGAAACTGGTTGTCCCGACGCAGTCTGTATTAACCCAAGACTAATCGGTGCGATTAGTTGGACGAAGCCCGAACTGAAAGCGCCGCTGAGATTGCAGGTGGCTATCCATTCCTCTTCATCATAGTCGAAATCCAAACTGGACGAAACGATGCGCAAAGTCTCTGACCGGTTGCTATCCCTGTCTGGCAGGGTAGGCACACGCGCCTCTGCCGAAAGCCGATACAGGTATATCCCGCGCGGAGCCGTGCTCCCGTCCGCCAGCCTGCCATCCCATTCCCACTGCCAGACGCCCGGACGAGGTACGCTCGTGAACTCTCTCACCAGAATAGGGGTCACATTGTTGTCACTGGTAAATACCTCCACCTTCACCGTGCATGTCCCCGCCTGCGCGTGCTGCAACTGCGCTGAAAACACCACACCTGTCATCTCACCCGGCTTCCACACAAAAATACGGCTCTGGGCGACTGTCCACCAGCACCAGATTGCTCATGGTCAGTGTCATGGTCGCCGTCTCTTCATACACCCCATAATGGAAAGGTATCGGACCCGTGACGTAACGCACCGTCACCTGTATCTGGTATGTCCCGCTGTGCCCCGCAAGGTGGACGAACGGGCTTTGCAGCACTATCACGTTTTGCATCGGGTGACCGTAGGGCGTACATTCTCACCGAGGCGGAGGCGCTGATGTTAACCAGCACGGTCGCGTTGAGGACGGCAAAGGCGGAGAGGGCGTTCAGTACCCCCCCGTTTGAGTAGCAAAGCAAGGCTTTTCATCTTTTTTGCTCCTTTCACGAGGGGTAGAAGTCTGCTTACATGATACAGCATTTCTGCAGACATGTCAATGATTGCAAGGTCTGGGGTGTTCGAAAGAATCTGCTCGACGCCAATCTGGATGGCAAACCTCCTGGTCAGCCGCTCCTTACCTCTCTGCGTTTAGGGCGAGGCTCCCAACTCGATGGGAGCCTCGCCCGCCACATTAGACCGCATAAAGGAAAACCTCTTGCTGTGTCGAAAAGAGATGCCACCGTACCTTTACAGGGCTGGTGGAATATGCTATAATCCTTTAGGTATACAATCTTCTGGTAAAGGAGCGAATGCGCGTGGAGATTGCACAGAAACAAAAGGTTCTGGAGCAGGCGCTGACGCAGATAGAGAAGCAGTTCGGCAAAGGCTCGGTGATGCGGCTGGGCGACGCCGCCAAAATGCAGGTGGAAGCCATCCCTACCGGCTCCATCGCGCTGGACATGGCCATCGGCGTGGGAGGTGTGCCGCGCGGACGGATTACCGAAATCTACGGCACCGAATCTTCCGGCAAGACCACCCTTGCGCTGCAGATTATCGCCGAGGCGCAGAAGCGCGGTGGCATCTGCGCTTTCGTGGATGCTGAGCACGCCCTCGACCCGGAATACGCCCGCGCTATCGGAGTTCAAATCGACCAGCTATACGTCTCGCAGCCGGGCACGGGCGAGGAGGCGCTGGAGATTATGGACGCGCTCATCCGCACGGGAGCCATCGACGTGGTGGTGCTGGACTCGGTGGCTGCGCTGGTGCCGCGTGCCGAGATCGAGGGCGAGATGGGCGATGCGCACGTGGGGATGCAGGCACGCCTCATGAGCCAGGCGCTGCGCAAGATTGGCGGTTCGGTCTCTAAGACGGGCACCGTCGCCATCTTCATTAACCAGCTGCGCGAGAAAATCGGCATCGCCTACGGCAACCCCGAGACCACTCCGGGCGGACGTGCGCTCAAGTTCTGGGCAAGCGTGCGGCTGGAGGTGCGCCGCGTGGACACCATCAAGCAGGGCACGGAGGTCATCGGCGCGCGCACGCGGGTGAAGGTGGTTAAAAACAAGGTGGCGCCGCCCTTCAAACAGGCGGAGTTCGACATCATCTTCGGCAAGGGCATCTCGCGTGTGGGAGGCATTCTGGACCTGGGCGTGGAGAGCGGTATCATCACCAAGTCGGGCACGTGGTTCACGTATGGCGACACCCGCCTGGGGCAGGGTCGCGAAAACGCGCGTACCTTCCTAGAGGAGCATCCCGAGATTGCCGACGAGATAGAGGCTCGCATCCGCTCGGGTGGAGCAATACCCACAGTCTCCGGTGCTCCCTTGGAGGAAATAGCGGAAGCTGTCGAGTAATTAACTTTTATAACGGTAACAGGGTAACCTTTTCCGAAGCCCTTCGCTCATCCTCTGGACTCCTCCGCGAGCCTGGAGGTGAGAGAAGGTTATGGATATATTCATCGGCACAATCACGGGTCTGGTGGTGGCAGCCGCCGCCACAGTTATCCTTTGGCGAACGCTGATACTACCCAGAGAGAACGAGGTCAAGGCGCGCCTGGCTCAACTGCAACAAGAGCGCGAGGAGACACTCAAGCAGATAGAGGCACTGAAAAAGGAAGCCGTGCTGGAGGCAAAGGAAGAAGCCTACCGCATCCGCGCAGAGGCGGAACGCGAAAACCGCGAAAAACGCGCGGAGATACAGAGGATAGAGCGAAGACTGGCTCATAAGGAAGAGACCCTTGACCGGCGTCTGGAGGGAGTAGAGCGGAAGGAACGCCATCTGGCTGCCAGAGAGGTAGAGATCGAGAACCTGCGCCGCGAGGCGGAGGCTCTGGTAGAACAGCAGCAACGGGAGCTGCAGCGCATCTCCGGCTTGACCCCGGAAGAGGCAAAGCAGATATTCCTGCGTGGCATCGAGGAGACCGCCCGTCAGGAAGCAGCCCACCTGATTCGCGAGATCGAAGAGGACGCCCGCCGCGAAGGGGAACGGCGCGCCAGAGAGATACTGATCGACGCCATGCAGAGGTGCGCCGTAGACCAGGTGACCGAAACCACCGTTTCGGTGGTGCCTTTGCCCAGCGACGAGATGAAGGGGCGCATCATCGGGCGGGAAGGACGCAACATCCGATCCTTCGAGATTGCTACGGGCGTCGACCTGATTATCGACGACACGCCAGAAGCGGTAGTGCTTTCGTGCTTTGACCCTATCCGGCGAGAGGTGGCACGTATCGCATTGACCAACCTCATCGCGGACGGGCGAATCCATCCGGCGCGCATCGAAGAGGTAGTGGAAAAGGCACGCGAAGAGGTCGAACGGCGCATCTGGGAGGCGGGCGAACGCGCGGTGCTGGAAACAGGTGTAACCGGACTGGCACCCGAGCTCGTCAAAATGCTGGGCAAGATGCGCTATCGCACCAGCTACGGGCAGAACGTGCTTGCGCACAGTGTGGAGGTCGCGCACCTGTGCGGCGTGCTTGCCAGCGAGCTGGGCGTGAATGTCGCGCTGGCGAAAAGGGCGGGTCTGCTGCACGACATCGGTAAAGTGGCAGACCACGAGCAGGAAGGACCGCACGCCCTGTTGACCATTGAAATCCTGCGTCGGTATGGCGAGCCCGAAGAGGTGGCGAACGCGGCGGGAGCGCACCACTTCGATGTCGAACCCGCCAGCATCGAGGCGCTCATTGTGGCGATAGCGGACTCGCTCTCTGCCGCGCGACCGGGCGCACGGCGCGAAATGCTGGAAAACTATGTCAAGCGGGTGCAGAGTCTGGAGAAAATCGCGGACTCCTTCCCCGGTGTCGAGAAGGCGTTCGCGGTGCAGGCAGGGCGAGAGGTGCGCCTCATCGTCAAGCCGGACCAGATCGATGACCTGGAGGCGATGCGTCTGGCGCGTGAAATCGCGAACAAGATCGAGCAGGAGATGGAGTATCCGGGGCAGATTAAGGTAACGGTCATCCGCGAGACGCGCGCGGTGGAGTACGCGCGATGAGCAACGTGGTGTGTGTGCTGTTTTTGGGCGACATCGTCGGCAGAGCAGGGCGCCACGCGGTTCAGCAATGTCTGCCTTTCTTGAAAAAGGAGTTTGCTCCCGATATCGTCATCGCTAACGGGGAGAACGCGGCGGGCGGTATCGGCATCACGGCGGAAATCGCGACGCAGCTGATGGAATACGGTATCGATGTGCTGACCACAGGCAATCATGCGTGGAAGGAAAAAGCGGTGTACGCCTATCTGGATGCCGAGCCGCGCATCTTGCGCCCCGCCAACTATCCACCGGGTGCACCGGGGCGTGGTTGGGCCATCTACCCGGCAGGGGAACGCCCGCTGGCAGTGGTGAACCTCAGCGGCAGGGTGTTCATGGACCTGGTCGATTGCCCCTTCCGGGCGATAGATGCTATACTGGAAGAGGTACAGCGCACCACACCGCTGGTGCTGGTGGACTTCCACGCGGAAGCCACCTCAGAGGCACAAGCCTTTGGCTGGTACGTGGACGGGCGGTGCAGCGCGGTGATTGGCACGCACACCCACGTGCAGACAGCCGATGCCCGTATCCTACCAAAAGGCACTGCCTACATTACTGATGTGGGCATGTGCGGTGCGCTGGACTCGGTGATAGGGATGCAGGTCGAGCAGGTGGTGCAGAAGTTTCGCTCGCAGTTACCGGTGAAGTTCGAGGCAGCACGCGGACGGCCGGCAGTGCAGGGCGTCTGCATAGAGATTGACGCCGTCAGCGGCCGTGCTTGCGAGATACAACGATTTCAGGCGTTGCCCGATGCAACGGGCGTCAAAATGCGCGCTGAGCACGGGCTACCACCCGAATAAGGGCACTCCACGGAAACGAGGTGAACCGAAGTGCGAACATGGAAAGTTTGGCAGACAAGGCTCCTGGCGGTGCTGGCGGCAGCCTGTCTGGTTGCGAGCCTGAAAGCATCGGCTCAACAGGAGCTGGTCATTTTCAAGGGCGACAGGCCCTCCGACACAGGTCTCATCCTGAGCGGATGGGGAAGTGGCGACATCCGCGAGTCGGGCGAAGCGGTCTACATCGGTAGTACCTCCCTTCAGGTGGTCACCCAGAGCTTCTATCAGGGCGGGCGTATCGCCCTACAGCAGCCCATCAGCCTCGGTGATTTTGTCAGTGATCCCCATGCATATCTGCTGTTCCAGGTGCGATTGCCGGGCGGTACTGGCAGTCTTTACACGGCGGGTTATGGTAGAGGTGTAGGCATGGGACTGCCGCCCGGATTGGGTGTTCCGGGTATGCCCTCCACAGGTCGGCTCGGTGGTGCGCCAACGGGCGCTGGAAGGGCGGCAGGTAGAGCTGGTGGGATGCAGGGCAGGATGGGTGGTCCTCCTGTGGATCCTGGTGTGGGAGCACCTCCCAGCATGGGCGGTGTGCCAGGTGCACCAGGCGTAGGCACGAGGCGACGTACTGGGGGTGTGACTGGCGGCGTGCCGGGCATTCCTGGCTATGGTGGTTACCGGGGTGGCTACACTGCGCCCACGATGACCACGCGCGTCATGAAGCAGATGCGTGTGGTTGTCGTTACTGATGAGGGTAAGCAGTACGAGGCAGTTGCCCCGTTCGAGCCGCCCATTACCGACCAGGAAGGCTGGTTCCCTATCGGCATCGCGCTCGGAGCGTTCAAAGGATTGTCTCCGGACGCGAAGATTAAGGAAATCCGTGTCTTTGGTGACGCCTATGGCGTGTTCTACGTGGGCGAGATACGTGTGGCTACCGACCCCACCCCCATCACCGGGGACGCTGGCGAGGAGCAAATCGTTGCCGCCAACGACCTGGTGAGACTGGAGGCACGAGCCAGCGCAGGCATCACCCCGCTGAAGTACTCGTGGGATTTCGATGCCAGCGATGGCATTCAGGAAGACGCAATCGGCAAGGTGGTCACCACGCGCTACCGCAAGGCGGGCGAGTACATCGTCACGCTAACGGTCACCGACGTATTTGGTTTGAAGAAACCCTTCGTCGCCACTACCAAAGTTACTGTCAACGAGTAACCCAACCCACCTGGCTGACCCCCCTCTCCTGCCCATCGGGAGAGGGGGCTTTATTCTGCGCCCTCTGCATAAACATGTTCCATTCGCCACAATGGTTATAAGGTGGGATAACTTGACAAAATGCCCTTGGTGAGGCTATATTCACATAAGGGGTGCAGGTCTCACAATGCACAGGCTGGACGAACGTAAAGCCTTCATCTTGCAGGCAGTAGTGCAGGATTACGTGGCCACTGCCGAGCCGGTGGGTTCGGAGGCGGTAGTGGAGCGCTACCGCCTGCGCGTCAGCTCTGCCACTGTGCGCAACGAGATGGCGGAGATGGCGGAGATGGGCTATTTGCGCCAGCCGCACGTCTCTGCAGGGCGTATCCCCTCCGACCTCGGATACCGATACTTTGTGGAACACCTGATGAAACCGGTGCCGTTGAGCAAATTGCTCTCTCCTCAACAGACCAGCCTGTTTGCGCCAACCAACCCCGAGGTCGGCGAGGTTGAGCGACTTCTGCAAGCCACGTGTCGCCTGCTTGCGCAGGTAACCCACTACGCCTCGGTAGCAACCGCGCCGGAGACGGATGTGGTCTCGATACGCCACATCTTGCTGTCGCAGCCTGCTGCGGACAAGCTGCTGCTCGTGGTGGTAGCCAGTAGTGGACAGGTGGAACACCGGCTTATGCCCGTGCCCGAGCGGTTGAGCGAGCAGCAATTGGCCCTTCTGGGCAGGATGTTGCAGGATCGCTATGCCATGCGCCCCGTGCGCGAACTGCTGAATATGGAGCCTCTTGTCGTACCTCCAGAAATGCTTCCTGTGGAATCGGTGTGGAAGCTGACGGAGCAGGCGGTGCAGGATTGCATCGAGGCACTCAGCCAGCAACAGGTGTTTCTGGAAGGTCTACAGCACATCCTCGAGCAGCCCGAGTTCCGGCAGGTGGAACGCCTGTATCCGGTGATTTCGTTGTTGGAGCGACCGCAGATGTTGATGCGCCTGCTGAAGAGGGTAGCCGCGTCGAACGAAGTGCAGGTTATCATCGGTGAAGAGAACCCCCTGCCGGAGATGCGTTGCTGCAGCTGGGTGGCATCATGTTATCGAATAGGTGACCGCGTGGCGGGCACGGTATCCGTCTGGGGACCGACCCGCATGCACTATGAGGTGGCAACATCCGCCGTAAGATACGTCGCCAATGCGTTGTCACACGTGCTGACACAAATCAGTGTGAGCTCGTGAGAGGGGCATTACCGATATGATGGAGAGAGATGGGATGAAACGGAAATCGCGACAACATCACGAAGCGCAACCGCAAGCGCGCCAAGATCAAGCACAGGCTACCCCGCAGGAAATGCCGTCTGAACCGACGGGGGAGCCAGCAGCGGCAGATGTAGCGGAGTTGGAGGCGCGCTTGCAAGTACTGGAAGAGGAAAACGCGCTGCTCAAACAGCAGCTCGCCGAAAAGCAAGATAGCCTTTTGCGCGCGATGGCGGACTTTGACAACTTCCGCCGTCGCACACGCCAGGAGATGGAAGAAATCCGCCGCATCGCTCTGGAGGAGTTCCTGCGCAGTCTGCTGCGCGTCATGGACAACTTCGAGCGCGCCATGCAGGCGGCGGAAGAGAGCCAGTCCTTCGATAAACTCATGGAGGGTGTGCAACTCACTTACAGGCAGCTGCAATCCCTGCTGCGAGAGGCAGGGGTGCAGCCTATCGAAGCGGTGGGCAAACCCTTTGACCCCAACTTCCACGAGGCGGTACAGCGCGTGGAAAGCCCCGAGCATCCCGATGAGACTGTGCTGGAAGAGGTGGAACGCGGTTACATGATACAGTCGCGGGTGCTGCGACCCAGCCGGGTGAAGGTGGTAAAGAACTGATGGGAGAGCTGTTCGGAACCGATGGGGTGCGCGGCGTTGCCAACCGCGAACTTACCCCTCTTCTGGCATTGCAGCTGGGTATGGCTGCAGCTGCTGTTTTAGGCAACGGCAATCACGCCCCGCAGGTACTGGTGGGGCGTGATACTCGTTTATCCGGAGATATGCTCGAGGCGGCACTGGTTGCCGGGCTGTGTTCTGCAGGGGCAAAGGTGATTCTGCTCGGCATCGTGCCCACCCCGGCAGTAGCTTACTGCACCAGGCACTCTCAGGTGGACGCAGGAGCAGTCATCTCCGCTTCCCATAACCCCTTCGAGGATAACGGCATCAAGTTTTTTAGCACCGAGGGATGTAAACTACCTGACGACCTGGAACGCCATATCGAGAAACTGATACGGGATTGGGAGAGCATCCCCCGTGCCCACCGCGAACGTATCGGTAACGTACAGCGTGATAATGAGCTTATCGAACGGTACATCGCCCATCTCATCGCCAGCGCAGACTGCTCGCTGAAAGGGTTGCGCGTTGTCGTGGACGGAGCGAACGGAGCGGCTTACAGTATTGCGCCGCGTGTGCTTTCGCAGTTAGGCGCGGAGGTCATCCCCATACACTGTAGCCCTGATGGCATGAACATCAACGCCGGATGCGGTTCACTGCACACCCAGAGTATGCGTCAGACCGTTTTGGAACAGCGCGCCGATGTTGGGCTCTCCTTCGACGGCGATGCGGACCGGGTTATCATGAGCGATGGGTACGGCAACGAGGTGGACGGCGACCGCATCATGGCGATGAGCGCGGTGTACCTGAAGCAGGCGAGTCGCCTCCGCAACAACGTGCTGGTCGCCACCATCATGAGCAACCTGGGGCTGGAAGAGGCGATGAAACGGCACGGCATCCGTTTAGAGCGGACTAAGGTGGGCGACCGCTACGTTGCCGAGCGGATGCGTGAAATGGATGCTGTCTTGGGCGGTGAGCAGTCAGGACATATCATCTTCGCCGAATACACCACTACTGGCGATGGTCTGTTGACCGCTCTGCAGGTGCTTGCACTCATGCAGCGTACCGGAAAACCCCTTTCCGAGCTGGCGGGTGTGATGGACAAATACCCGCAGATAATACGCAACGTGCGCGTGCGCGACAAGTACGCCTGGGAGCGATACGCGCAGGCAAAAGCGGTGGAATCCTGGGCGATACAGCAGCTGGGTTACCCATCGAGAGTGAACATCCGCCCTTCGGGAACCGAGCCTGTAGTGCGCATCATGCTGGAGGCAACCGACCTCGCCCGTATGGAACAGGTGGCGGATGAACTGGAAAAGATAGTGCGGCAGGTGTGCGGCGAACCCGAGGAGTGACAGCATGCTGCTAGCGCTGGATGTGGGCAACACCAACATTGTGGTGGGGGTATTCGACGGACAGAAACTGGTCGAACACTGGCGCGTGCGCACCGACCGCGAACGTACTGCTGACGAACACGGACTACTGATGACCCACCTGCTACAGTATGCTTCCCTGCCACCCAGAGAGATTAGCGGCATCATCATCTCCAACGTGGTTCCGCCGATGACCGACGCCCTGCTGGGGATGGCACGGCGTTTCTTTCATGTGGAGCCGATTTTCGTCTCGCACGAACTGGACCTAGGTGTGCCCATCCGCTACCATAACCCGCGCGAGGTGGGAGCCGACCGACTGGTCAACGCGGTGGCAGCAATCCATAAGTATGGTGCGCCTGCGATTGTGGTGGACTTCGGCACTGCAACCACCTTAGACGTGATTTCCCCGCTGGGGGAGTATCTGGGAGGATGCATCATGGCGGGCGTGGGCATCTCGGCAGAAGCGCTGTTCCGTACCGCTGCCCGCCTGCCGCGTATTGAGCTGGTTGCCCCGCCGCACGTCATCGGGCGCACCACTGTGGAGGCTATGCAGTCGGGCATCTTGCTGGGCTATGCGGGAGCCATCGACGCCCTGGTGGAGCGCATCCACAAGGAGCTGGGCTGCGAAACGACGGTGGTTGCCACTGGTGGTTTGGCAGAGCGCATCGCCGCCGAAACCCGCACTATCCAGCACGTGGACCCCTGGCTCACCCTCGAAGGCTTGCGCCTCATCTGGGATCGGGTAGCGGGGGCGTGAGACCGATTGCGGAGCAATCTTGAAAACTGCACGGTTTTCACGAATAATGATGAAAAAGATTACGACAGCGTTCTGAACGAAGATGCAGGTTCCCCATCCTATACCATATCAAGGCAGCAAGCGGGGTATTGCGAGGGAAATCTTACGGTATTTCCCCCGACGGGTGCTGCGCCTGGTGGAGCCTTTCGCTGGTTCAGCCGCCATTACTATCGCTGCAGCAGCGTACCGCAAAGCAGAGCGATTCTGGATTAACGACCTCAACGCGCCACTCACGCACCTTTGGCAGACTATCCTTCAAGACCCCGAACGGATTGCAGACGATTACAGGCATCTATGGGAGGAACAAGCAGGTCGGGAACGCGAATATTACGACCTCATCAGGCAGAAGTTTAATCAAACACACCGACCCGACTACTTACTTTACTTGCTTGCCCGATGTGTTAAAGCATCCGTACGATACAATGCAAACGGGGAGTTCAATCAGAGCCCAGACAACCGCCGCCGGGGGATGCATCCAGCCACGATGCGCCGTCATCTCCTGAATGCTTCGCGCTTGCTCAGCGGGAGGACGCTTGTCACCGCTTGGCATTATCGTGATGTGCTGGACAACGTCTGTTCCGACGACCTTGTGTATATGGACCCACCCTATCAGGGGGTGTGTCGTGGACGCGACCCGCGTTACTACACAGACATGGACCACGAAGAGTTCATAAACTGGTTGTACAAACTCAACGCAGAGGGCATTGCCTATCTACTCAGCTATGACGGGCGTAATGATTTGCGACAGTACGGGCGTCCACTGCCCGATGACCTAAAACTCACGCGAGTCGAAATCCATGCTGGACGCTCCGCCCAAGCGACGCTTTTGGGAATAGAGGCATACACGGTAGAGTCCCTGTATCTTTCGCCTGCCCTTGTAGCAACCCTAGATAATTTGCCTGAACCACCCGTGCGGCAGCAACAGTACATCCTTTTCGAGGCGTCTTAAGCATGGAGGAACAGCTAGAGCATCTCAGGAGCGTACTAGCACGAGCGTCGGAAAGGGCACGGCGTCTCGTAGAACATATCCTGCAGTACGGACAGGTAACCACCGAGGAACTCAGGGATCTCTACGGCTACGACCATCCTCCCCGAGCTGCACGAGACGCCAAGGAGGCGGGCATCCCGCTGGTAAGCACGCGGGTAAAGAATGCACAGGGGCGATGGATCGCTGCCTACAAGCTGGGAGACCTCAGCCGGATACGCCGGTTGACCGGTAGGCAGACCTTGCCCAAACGTCTAAAACGCGTACTCTCGGAACAATACGGAGACAAATGCCATCTCTGTCAGGCAGCGTTCCCGCTACGCCTGCTGCAGGTCGACCACCGCGTGCCTTATGAGATTGCTGGAGATATAGCTGACCCGATGCAGCATCTTGGAGAGTTTATGCTCCTGTGCGGCTCCTGCAACCGCGCTAAATCATGGTCGTGTGAGCACTGTCCCAACTGGCAGGAAGACCGCAAGCCGGAAATCTGTAGAAAATGCTACTGGGCTAATCCCGAATCCTACCAGCATATCGGCTTGCGCCAGCTGCGCCGCCTCGACCTCGTCTGGACAGACGCTGAGATTGCGGTATACGAACGTCTCGTCCGCAAGGCGCAACAGTCCAGTCAGCAGTTACCTGATTTTGTCAAATCAGTACTCCGGCGGCTCACGGAGGAATAACTTACTCACTCCACCCCACTTCTCAAAACCTCAAGCGTTACATTCGCTTTTCCGATAATAGGGCTGTGAGGTTTGCGGGGATGCGGTGTCGAAGGCATAACTGGTTCTTTTTCCTGCTTTTCATCGGGGTGGCTGCAGGCGCGTGGGCGCAGACGCCCGTCGCGGTGCCGCGCGTATCGGTGCAAGTGGGCACAGCACAGAACCCAAAGGATGTGGCGGTCACCCTGCAGGTGCTTATCCTGATGACCCTGCTCACGCTCGCGCCTGCCCTGCTCATCATGACCACCGCCTTCACGCGCATCGTGGTGGTGCTGGCGTTCCTGCGAACAGCCATCGGCACGCCGACTATTCCTCCTAACCAGGTCATCATCGGGCTGAGCCTGTTCCTGACCTTCTTCGTGATGGCGCCCGTGTTCAACGAAATCAACCAGAATGCCCTGCAACCGTACCTGAACAACCGTATCAGCTTTCAGCAGGCACTGGCGAACGCCGAAAAGCCGCTGCGTGCCTTTATGCTGCGGCAAACCTACGAGAAAGACCTGCAGCTGTTTATCAACCTGAGCAAGCCCAAACAACCGCCCCAGACTCCAGACGATGTACCTATCACCACCATTATCCCTGCCTTTATCCTGAGCGAGCTGAAAACGGCGTTTATCATCGGCTTCTATATTTACATTCCGTTTTTGATTATCGACCTGTTTGTCGCCAGCACGCTGATGAGCATGGGCATGATGATGCTGCCGCCCATTGTCATCTCCCTGCCGTTCAAGCTGCTGGTTTTCATCATGGCGAACGGCTGGACGCTGCTCATCGGCTCGCTGGCGGCAGGCTTCAAGTGAGGTGAAGAAGATGACAGAAGGACAGGTGCTGGAAGTGGGACGGCAAGCGCTATGGGTGCTGGTGCAGGTTGCGCTTCCAGTGTTGATATTCGGCATGGTGGCTGGAGTGCTGGTCAGCCTGTTTCAGGCGGTGACGCAGATTCAGGAAGTAACGCTCACCTTCGTGCCCAAGATGGTGGCGGTGGCAGTGGCGATAGTCATCTTCGGTCCCTGGATGCTGGCAACGATGGTGGCGTTCATGGTGCAACTCCTTTCGTTTGTGCCGCGGTAAGCGATGGATCCCATCTGGGCAAGTACGCAGCTGTTTTGGGCGTTTCTGGTGGTGCTGTTTCGCGTGGGCGGGCTGATGGTGACCGCGCCGGTGTTCGGTAGCCCCAATGTGCCTGCGCCTGTGAAGATTGGTTTCAGCACCGCCTTTGCGCTCGCGCTCGCGCCGGTGACGGTGGACAAAGTGGGCGCGCCTCCTGAAGACTGGTGGTTGCTGGTGGGAATCCTGATCAGCGAGACGCTTTTCGGGATGCTGGTTGGGTATCTGGTGTCGCTCTTTTTCAGCGCGGTGCAGATGGCAGGGGCTTTCATTGACCTGCAGATGGGTTTTGGCATCTTCCAGCTGATGAATCCGTTCGCGCCGACGCCTGCGTCGCTGCTGGCGCAGTTCCACACCCTTCTGCTGGTGGTGGTGTATCTGCAGGTGAACGCCCATCACTGGCTGCTGGCATCCATCGCCGAGTCGTTTCAGGCAATCCCACCGCAAAGCGTGGCGTTAGACCCCGTGCGTCTGCAGCCAGTGTTGCTGGACGTGGTTTCGCAGATATTTACGCTGGCGATACGCATCGCCGCCCCTGCGACAGCGGTGCTTATCGTAGTGGATGCCGCGCTGGCGATAGTCTCTCGAGCGGTACCGCAGATGCCCGTGTTCTTCGTGGGCGCGCCCGCCAAGATTGCGATGGGGTTGGTAACGGTAGCCATCGTGCTGCCGCTGGTGGCGAACGTGTTCGTGAACACCCTCCCGATGGCAGCCCAGGATGTCGTCAGTTTCATGCGTGCCATAGCAAGGTGAGACCATGCCTGCAGAGGAACGCACCGAACAAGCCACACCACGACGCCGACAGGAAGCACGGCGACGGGGACAGGTTGCCCGTTCCGTAGACCTGTCATCGGTGGCGGTTTTTCTGGCAGTGGTTTTGGTACTGAAGGCGGTCAGCGAGGGCGCGCTGCAGGGGGCGATGGAGTCCGTCCGTTTCGCGCTGACCAACCTCAGCCACACCGAGTTCTCTCCCGCGCTCGCGCTCTCATTCGCGATGGGTTGCTTGAGCCATGCCGCGAAGGCGTTCCTGCCCGTGGTTGGCGTGGCGATGGTGGTGGGAGTGTTGGTGAACCTGCTGCAGGTGGGTGTGATGTTCACCGCCGAGCCGCTGGCTCCCAACTGGGCGCGGATTAACCCTGTCAGCGGCTTCGTGCGGCTGTTCTCGCGTCGGGCGTTCGTGGAGGGTACCAAGATGCTGTTGAAGGTGCTACTGATTGGGTGGCTGGCGTTCTCGGCGGTGCGGGCGGATGCGGCGATGTTACTGAGAACCAGTGAGATCGACCCTTTGATGGTGCTGATGCTAGTGGGGCAGTTGCTGTACAAGATAGCGTGGCGGGTTGGGATGGCGATGCTGGTACTGGCGGTGCTGGACTACGGTTTCCAGCGGTGGGAGTACGAAAAGAGCCTGCGCATGACCAAAGAGGAGGTCAAGCAGGAGATGAAACAGACGGAGGGCGACCCGCAGGTGAAATCACGCATCCGCGCCCGTCAGCAAGCCATCGCCCGTCGCCGCATGATGCAGGCTGTACCTAAAGCGGATGTGGTGGTCACCAACCCAACCCACTACGCGGTCGCCCTGCAGTATGATTCGCAGAAGATGGCAGCGCCCACCGTCGTGGCGAAGGGGATGAACCTCCTCGCGTTGCGCATCCGCGAAATCGCTTTGCAACACGGCGTGCCGATTGTGGAGAATCCGCCTCTGGCGCAGAGCCTGTATCGCATGGTGGACGTGGGCGAGCAGATACCCCCCGCGCTTTATCAGGCGGTGGCGGAGGTGCTGGCATACGTGTATCGGCTGCGCCGCCCCAATTCACGGTGAGAACTGGGAAATCGGCGTCTTGTGAAAGTGCACCATCATCCAGCGACCGTCCTCGCGGACGAATACGCGCGTCTCGTTGGTGGTTTGGAAGCGGATTCCACCTTCGTCGGAGCGAGTGACCACCAGCGTGTAGGTGGCGATGGCGACGCTACCGTAGAGCTGCACGCGCGGGTTCACGATGTCCAGACGGTACTGCACATTGGGTGGGCGCAGCGTTTTTTGCTGGCGCATGTAATGCAGGTGAAACTCCACTGTGTCGATGCGTGCTGGCGTCTCCGCTTCAAAGGAGGACACGTCATCCGCGACCAGTTCGCGGTAGGTGTCGGTGTCCTGACAGTAGATAGCGTGCAGTAATCGTTCCAGCGTTTCCAGCACTTCTCGCTGACGTCGGTTCATCCTTCGCCTCCACACTGGGCACGATGGCGCAAGTAGTGGTCTACCAGCACCAGCGCCATCATTGCCTCCACAATGGGCACAGCGCGGGGCAACACACAGGGGTCGTGTCTGCCTTTCGCCTTCAGCACAGCGGGTTCGCGACGCACATTGACCGTTTCCTGCGGCATCATGATGGTCGCAGTCGGCTTGAAGGCGACGCGAACGAGGATATTCTCGCCGTTGGAGATACCTCCCTGCACGCCGCCGGAGTGATTCGTGCGTGTGCGCACCCCGCCCTGCTTGTCCACATAGAAGGGGTCGTTGTGTTGCGAGCCGGTCAGGTCGGTTCCCGCGAAGCCAGAGCCAATCTCGAACCCCTTCGCCGCCGGGATAGACAGCATCGCTTTCGCGAGGTCGGCATCGAGCTTATCGAACACAGGGTCTCCCCAGCCGGGCGGCACGCCTCGAGCCACACAGCCCACCACCCCTCCCAGCGAGTCACCCTGCCGACGCGCCTGTTCTATCGCCTGTGCCATTGCCTCCGCAACAGCTGGGTCGGGACAGCGCACGGGGTTCGCCTCTACCTGCTCTAAGGTGACGGTGTCGGGGTCTACCTCCGCGCGCAGGGTGTGTATCTTTTCCACCCAGCCCACAATCTGCACGCCTTGCTCTTGCAGGATCTTCTTGGCGATTGCCCCTGCTGCTACCCGTCCCACTGTCTCCCGCGCGCTGGACCGTCCACCGCCACGCCAGTCGCGAATGCCGTATTTGGTATCGTAAGTATAGTCCGCATGTGAGGGACGATACAGATCCTTGAAGTGTTCGTAGGCTTCGGGGCGGGCGTCCTCGTTCCACACCAGCAGGCAGATGGGTGTGCCCAGCGTTTTGCCTTCGAACACGCCGGAGAGGATATGCACAGTATCGCTCTCTCGTCGTTGTGTGACTAGCCTGCTCTGTCCCGGGCGTCGCCTGTCCAGCTCGCGCTGTATCTCCTCCGTCGAGATGGGCACGTGCGGGGGACAACCGTCGATAACCACCCCCACCGCGCCACCGTGCGACTCGCCGAAGGTGGTAATCCGAAACAGGTGTCCGAATGTGTTTCCCATAGCGTCTTCGATTATACGAGTTTGGCAGCGCAAAAGCAAACGGCAGGCAGGGCGAAATGCAAGGAAATTACAGCCATTGTCTCTAATACTATGCTACAATGCATCGGCATTCAGCGAGGGGAGGCAAGGCATGAACGTGAACGTGACGCCGTCGGGCAAGAAGCTAATCACGGTCATCCCTGGCGACGGGGTGGGGCCAGAATGCATCCAGTCGGCGCTACGCCTCATTGAGGCAACGGGCGCACCGGTGGAATGGGAGGTGCGCGAAGCGGGTGCCAGCGTGTTCAAAAAAGGGCTGGAAAGCGGCGTGCCGCCAGAGACCATCGAGTCCATCCGCAAGACGCGCGTGGTGCTGAAGGGTCCGCTGGAGACGCCCGTCGGATACGGTGAAAAGAGCGCGAACGTCACTCTGCGCAAGCTGTTTGAGACCTACGGAAACATCCGACCGGTGCGCGAGATGCCTGGAGTTCCTACGCCCTACAGCGGACGCGGTATCGACCTGGTCGTTGTGCGTGAGAATGTCGAAGACCTGTATGCGGGCATCGAGCATATGCAGACGCCGGGCGTCGCGCAGTGTTTGAAACTCATCTCACGCAAGGGGTGCGAAAAGATTGTGCGTCTGGCGTTCGAGGTGGCGCGTGCGGAGGGGCGCAAGAAGGTGCATTGCGCCACCAAGTCCAACATCATGAAGTTGACCGAAGGCATGCTGAAACGCACCTTCGAAGAGATTGCCCCCGAGTATCCCGACATCGAGGCGAACCATATCATTGTCGACAACTGTGCGCACCAGCTGGTGAAACGTCCAGAGCAGTTCGAGGTCATCGTGACCACCAACATGAACGGCGACATCCTCAGCGACCTCACGTCCGCGCTGATTGGAGGGCTGGGCTTCGCGCCGTCGGCAAACATCGGCAACGAAGTAGCGATTTTCGAAGCAGTACACGGCTCCGCCCCCAAGTATGCGGGGAAGAACGTGATTAACCCCACGGCGGTTATCCTCTCGGCGGTGATGATGTTGCGCTATATCGGCGAGTTTGAGGCGGCTTCCCTCATTGAAAACGCCGTCGTGGTCACGTTAGAAGAAGGCAAGGCGCGCACGCGCGATGTGGTGGGGGACGAACTGGCGGCGACCACGACAGCATACACCGACGAGATTATCCGCAATCTGGGACGGAAATCCGAAAGGTGGCAGGTGCGCGAGCCGAAGCCCCTGCAGCTGCCACAGGTCACCCGCGACCCGGTGATGGTGCGACCGCAGACGCGCCGTGTGGTGGGCATGGATGTGTTCGTGGAGTTCGACGGCACGCCCGAGCAGCTGGGCAAAAGCCTCGAGCAACTGGCAGAAGGGTCGCCGCTGAAGCTGAAGATGGTCTCCAGCCGAGGGACGATGGTCTACCCTGTGGCGGGTTTTCTGACCGACCTTGTGGACCACTGGCGATGCCGGTTCATCCTGCGCGACAGCGGGGGCGATTTGATAGATGCCCAGGCTTTCGACCTGCTACAGCGCATCAGCAGCAAGCACCGCTGGACGCATATCGAGAAGCTACACGAGTTTGACGGCCAGCCGGGCTTCACGAAAGCGCAGGGCGAGGATTGACCGTTGGTTCAGGTGGTTACCCTCACCCCCAGCCCCTCTCCCGAGGCTTCGGGAGAGGGGAGTTTATGTCGACCGCAGCCTGGCGGGTATTGGGTTGCGCAACCGCGTCCCGATTTGGTAACATAACCCAACGGTACACCTTTTTACCAAACGGGATAGAGCATGGAGGACAGTATCGAACAGCAACTGCAGGTATTGCAGCGCGGGGTGGCGGCGATTATCCCCGAAGACGGGCTGCGCGAGAAGCTGGAGAAGTCGGCGCGCACGGGCAAACCGTTGCGGGTGAAGCTGGGGCTGGATCCCACCGCGCCTGATATTCATCTCGGCTTCGCGGTAGTGCTGCGCAAACTGCGCCAGTTTCAACAGTTCGGGCATATCGCCTGCCTCATCATCGGCGATTTCACCGCCATGATTGGCGACCCGAGCGGACGCAGCAAGACGCGCCCGCAGCTGTCGCGCGAGGAGGTGGAGGCAAACGCCCGCACCTATCAGCAGCAGCTATGCCGCATCCTGATGCCCGAACGCACTGAAATCTCCTACAATAGCGACTGGCTGGGCAAGATGACCTTTGCCGACGTCATCCAGCTCGCCTCACGGTATACGGTGGCGCGCATTCTGGAGCGCGACGACTTCCAGAACCGTCTCGCCGAGGGCAAGCCGCTGGGCATGCACGAAATCCTCTATCCGCTGTGTCAGGGATACGACTCGGTCGCCATCCAGTCCGATATCGAGATGGGCGGAACCGACCAGATATTCAACAACCTCGTGGGGCGCGACCTGCAGCGGGAGTACGGTCAGGACCCCCAAATCGTTATCGCCATGCCGCTGCTCGTCGGGCTGGACGGTGTGGAGAAGATGAGCAAATCGCTGGGCAACTATATCGGCATCACCGAGCCGCCCGACCAGATGTTCGGCAAGGTGATGTCACTGCCTGATGAGCTGATGGTGTCGTACTTCGAGCTGTGTACCGATGTGCCGATGGACGAAGTGCGCCAGATAGCCCAGGGGCTGAACAACGGCACACTGCACCCAATGGAGGTCAAGCGGCGCCTCGCCCGCGAGATAGTGGGCATCTACCACGGCGCAGAAGCGGCGCAGGAGGCAGACCGCGAGTTCATGCGAGTCTTCTCGGCGCGGGAGATGCCGGAAGATATTCCAGAATACGATGTGCCTGCGGACATCGTGAAGGACGGCAGGGTGTGGCTGCCGCGCCTGCTGGCAGCGCTGGAGCTGGTGAGCAGCAACAGCGAAGGGCGGCGCATGATTCAACAGGGGGCGGTGGAAATCAACGGCGTGCGCCATGCCGACCCGAACGAGGAGATAGAGGTCAACGCCCTGCACGGCGCGGTCATTCGGGTGGGCAAGCTGCGTTTCGCACGGGTGAGGTAAGCGACCGTTTGTGGAGGGCGAACCTCCGCGTAAGCCGCCCTTCCACCTTCCCGCAGGCGGGGAGGGGTTTCCGGTCGGGCGGGAGCCTCGCCCTCCAGATAGTAAGGTGCGAATGCGGTACATCCTCGGCCGGTGCCGCTACCGGGTAGTGTTCGTCGCCGGGGGATAGTCC
>Ga0308410_1000434_pt1 | contig 22551 bp, 14 predicted proteins | sample HotsprOSTMatCore_FD_203467 | JGI IMG/M metagenome (GOLD analysis project Ga0308410, IMG submission 203467) | Hot spring phototrophic mat microbial communities from Octopus Spring, Yellowstone National Park, Wyoming, United States -... | ecosystem: Environmental > Aquatic > Thermal springs > Hot...
GGGGCGCTCTAGCAGGGCCCGCCTCCGCTTCACCAACGCGACCATTGTGCAAGAATGCCGGACGCCGTACAATCAATTTTCAGCGAACGGCAAACGGTGTCTTAACTGATCGTCCTCAGCCCAGGGGTCCACCGCCGGCTGCTGCATGATGATCATCAAGAAAACCGTCTAGGAAATCGGGTGCGGTACAGAACCGTGCGCTAGCAGCCCCTGGATAAAGTCGCGGGCAGTGCACCAATAAAACATCTTTACCACAGAATGTTTTAACTTGAGAATGGAGGCATGGCCCTCGGCAAGCGCAAACCCAAACAGGCCTCCCTGTGGGTCGATGCCCGCCATCGGCAAGCTCACCCCGCGCATTCGTTCTATCGCCGGCTCAATAAGATCTCGGAGCCGGCCCAGTTCGCTCGCTACGTGGAGCGGCTCTGCCGCAAGTACTACGCCCCCACCCTGGGCCGTCCCTCCATCGCCCCGGGGGTCTATTTCCGCTGCTTTCTGGTGGGCTACTTCGAGGGGATCGTCTCCGAGCGCGGCATCGCCTAACGCATCGCGGACTCGCTCAGCCTGCGGGAGTTTTTGGGTCTGAGCCGGGAGGAACCCACGCCCGGCCACTCGACGCTGTCGAAAACGCGGCGGCGGCTGAGCCTGGGCACGCACAAGGCGGTGTTCCGCTGGGTGTTGAAGTTGCTGGTGCGAGAAGGTTTGCTGAGCGGCAAAAACCTGGGGGTGGATGCCACCACCCTGGAAGCCAACGCGGCCCTGAAGGCGATCGTGCGGCGGGACCACAGCGCCAGCTATGACGAGTACGTGGCGCAACGGATGGCCAACGAGGGGGTGGAGGAGCCGACCCCGGCCCAGCGGCAACGCTGGGATCGGCGGCGCAAGAAGCGGGTGTCGAACCGGGAGTGGGTGAACCCGCACGATCCGGAGGCGCGGATCCCCAAGCTGAAGGATGGGCGGACGCACCTAGCCTACAAGGCTGAGCACGCGGTGGATCTGGACACGGGGGCGGTGGTGGCGCCCCGGCAAGCCGGGGCCGGCGGACCGGGGCGATCCGCAGAGCGTGAGAGTGACTTTGGCGGAAGCGGGCAGCGTGGTCACGGAGATGGCGGGACAGGCTGCCGAGGCCGATGCGGTGGGGCCGGTAAAGGCGGTGGGTGAGGTGGGGGTGGAACGGGTGGTGGCCGACAAGGGTTATCACAGCAAGCAGGTGCTGGAGGAGCTGGCCGAGGTGGGCGTGCGCAGCGTAATTGCCGAGCGGGAACGGAGGCGGCAATGCTGGGTGGGCCAGCGAGCGGCGCAGGCGGCCGTGTACGCCAACCGGCGGAGACTGAAGACCTCGACGGGCCAGGCGCTGATGAGACGGCGCGGGGGCCTGATGGAGAGAACCTTCGCCCATCTGTACGAGACAGGCGGCCTGCGGCGAGTGCACTTGCGCGGCAAGGACAACATCGCCAAGCGCCTGCTGATTCACGCCGGAACCTTCAATCTGAGCCTGATCCTGCGCCAGGTGCTGGGGGTGGGCACGGCCTGGCAGGCAGCGGACCTCCTTGCTGCGGTTGGTTTTTGTGTTTTGCGCCTCATGCAAGCCGCAAGCCACGGTCCGCTGGTGCGTGCACCTCGGCGTTTCACGGCCCGCTCAGTCCAGTGGCCGCGGTGCCGCCATCTATCCCGACGCCGTTAAGACTTACCTTTATCCACGGGCTGCTATGGGTTCCTGGTCGCCCAGAGCAGCCGTTTTTCCACTCGGCGTGTGCGGGAAAGCTGGCGCCGGCGGGAGCCGGGATCCCCGCCGACTACCGGCTGCGGGGCAGCGCGCGGGCCGGGGGCGCGCCATAGCCTGGACTCGATCGCCAGCCTACGCAGAAAGATCACCGCCCGGCTGATCCGGCAGCTACCGTGCAGCCCTTTTGTGGCGTAGGACTTTTGTGACCCAGTAGTACCACCCCGTAGCAACCCAGCCGGAGCAGGCGCAGCTTCTCCTCGGGGCTTTGATCTTCAGATGGGCCAGCCCCGACTCGTCGGGGCGATGCGGAGCGGATCGGCCTCCGGCACCGGATGCAGCCGGACCCAACCCGGGGGTTTTGTAGGTTCGCGCCCGCAGGGCCTTGCGGTCGCCGCGGGCGGCGGACCAGCATGCTGCGGTCAAAGTGGTGCTGCTTACGAAACGCGTTCCTGCCCAGCCGTTCCGCAAGCGCTCATCAAGGAGAGAACTTACTTCGCGCAGCTGCAGCGATTGGAAGTTGAGTTGACAGGTTTTTGGACCACGCCTCAAACTCAGCACCAACTTCGACTCCCCGTGAATGCAGTCGGTCTGACGCTTGTGTCTTGTTAGCCTCTGCTGGCTTGCGGCCAGCTCAGCCCCATGGCGGGCCAAAGGCTCGAGCAGGGCTACGCGAGCTTGAAGCCGATTCAGCTCCGCCACCAGACCGAGCGACGTCACAGCGAGTTGCTGAGAACCGCCCGCTGGAGGGAAACCAGCCCGGCATTAACTCGCAAAGTGACTTCTCGTTCGTTACCTGTTTCGTGACCTAAAGAGCGGCTGTTGGCTCACCGCATCAAATAACTTCACGCGCAAGCAATAGCCCATCAGCTTGCGTTGCACTTGTCTCCGACTCGCTGCGCTGATTGAGCCCAGTTCGGGTGCGCGAACACCGAAAAGCGCAAAGGACGAGGCGAGGGCAGTGCGCGTGGACAGCGCGCACGATGGTCAGGCGCAGGTTATACTTATCGAAGACTTGAGGAATGGAGACTCCAGTGAAAACGGTTTCCTTGTTATATGTCTCGGTGCTCGTGGCTGCGGCGCAGCAAGCCGACCGCATTTTTGTTAACGGAACGGTGCTTACGATGGACACCAAGGGAAACGTCGCCCAAGCCGTCGCCGTCCGCGCGGGCAGGATTCAGCGCGTGGGCACGAACGCCGAGATCCGTGAGCTGGCCGGGCCCCACACCGCGGTGACCGATCTGGCCGGGCGTACGCTGCTGCCGGGCTTCTATGCCGCCCACGACCATCTGCCGGAGGCAGGCGTCGTCGCGCTCTTTGAAGTGGATCTCAACAGCCCACCCATGGGCACCATCGAAAGCATGGAGGACATCGTGCGCGTGCTCCGCCAGCGCGCCGCGGAGACGCCAGCGGGGAAATGGATCGTGGGGCGTGGCTACGACGACACGCTGCTTCGTGAGCGGCGCCACCCCACACGTCATGATTTGGACCGCGCCTCCATGCGCCATCCCATCGTCGTCATCCACACGTCGGGCCATTTGAGTTCGGCCAACTCGCTGGCCTTGGCCTTGGCTGGAGTCACGCGTGACACCCCCCAGCCTCCGGGCGGCTTCATTCACAAGGACCCAGCCACTGGCGAGCCCACGGGCGTCATTGAGCAGAGTCATATTGTCCGCAGGCTGGTTCCCGATCTGACGCCGGAGCAGCGCCAGCAAGCCATCGAGTGGTGCGGCCGACGTTACTTGGCGAAAGGGGTTACCACCGCGGTCATCGCAGGCGGCTCCCGCGTGAGCGTCCAGGATTTGGGTGAAGCCATGGCTCGCGGCCGGCTGCCTTTGCGGGTCGTATTCATGACCGCGCCCGGGGCGAGCCTGACGCCCGCCGATCAGGCAGCCCTCGCCAGCCTGCCGGAGAGGCTTCGCATCGGTGCGGCAAAGATCTGGCACGACGGCGCGCTTCAAGGATACACGGGCTACCTTTCAGCCCCGTATTATGTACAACCCATGGGCAAGCAGGATTACCGCGGCTACCCCGCACGTAGCCGCAGCGAACTCGCCGCCATCGTCAAACCGCTCCACAATGTCGGACGCCAAGTGGCCATCCACGGAAACGGCGACGCCGCCATTGACGACATTCTCGCCGTTTTCGCCGAGGCGCAACGCGAGTTCCCGCGGCCCGACGCACGTCACCGCATCGAGCACTGTCAAACGGTGCGTGAGGATCAGTTGGAGGAGATGACGCGCCTGGGGGTGACGCCATCTTTCTTCGTGGCACATGTCTACTATTGGGGCGACCGCCACCGCGATCTCTTTCTCGGCCCCGAACGGGCCTCGCGCATCAGCCCGCTCGCCTCGGCGCTGCGACGCGGCCTTCGTTTCACGCTGCACAACGACACCCCCGTGACTCCCGTTGATCCGCTGCTGTTGGTCTGGACCGCGGTAACCCGCACAACCCGTGCCGGAAAGGTGTTGGGACCGGAGCAGAGAATCGGCGTGCTCGAAGCCCTGCGCGCTGTGACCATTCACGCTGCCTGGCAGAACTTTGAGGAGGACACCAAGGGATCCATCGAACCCGGCAAGTTCGCCGACTTCGTGGTGCTTGCCCGTAATCCCCTCGCCGTCCCCCCAGCGGCTATTCGCGACATCCCCATCGAAGAGACCATCGTGGGAGGAGTGACGGTTTTCCGACGTTAGGCTCGGCTAACGTCCCCGCGGCCGATCCCCTTTTGAGCGGACTAGACACAGGCTTGCATGCAGAGCCTCCGCAGGGCTGGCGCGCGTACTCTCACAGTTGAGGAGGCGGCCTGCGGACCAGGCCGCGTACTCCCTCAAAAGACCAAGCGGAGCGACAACTCGCCGATGCGCGGATTCCGGGTCGAATTGAAAGCGCCAAACAGCGGTTCCACTTGTTTGCCGGTGGGATCAAAACGCGCGTGGCTGTGGTAAGACGCAAACCGCGTGTGGTTCCAAACATTCATGAAGCTGGCGCGAAACTGGATGTACCGCCCTTCGGCCATCAGGGGCACCCGTTTGGTGACCGCCAGGTCCCAATTGTTGTCTCCGGGACCATAAAGGATGCCGATCCCGGCATTGCCGAAGTCGCCCAGCGCCGGGCGAGCAAACGCGTCGGTGTTGAAGTTGCGGAAGAAGGTCCGCTCGCTCTTGGGGAGAACGGGATTACCTATGACATTGATACGCGGTCCCTCGGAGGAACCCGTGATGTCCTGCCCGTCGGTGGTTGAGAAGCCGGGAGTGAAAGGAGCGCCCGTGGAAAATGTCGTCCAGCCGCCGACCACCCAGCCATTCACTACCCAGCCCAGTACCTTCCACCCGTTCGGGGCGCTGAACTTTGGGAGCTCATAGAAGTAGTTCACCACAAGCCTGTGCCTGCGGTCATGGAACAGGGGGCCATAGTTGCGTCGTCTGACCGGGAAGTACGGACTGACCGTGTCCCAGTCACCGGCCGAAATCCCCAGAGTTTTCGACCACGTGTAGGCGAGACCGTAGTGGAGACCTCTGCGGAAACGCCGCTCAGCAGAAACCTGAAGGGAGTGATAGTTCGAGCTGAAGGCGTGATCGAAAATCAGAATGGATCCATAGCCTCTGTAAAGACGGAAAAAGTTGTCGGGCAAGGGACTCCCCGGACGGGTCGGGTCCGCGTTGCGTGGGTCGAAGCGGCCATACATGGGGATGGGATTCAGCTCGGGGCGCGCAATCACGTGGCGGGAAAGCGAGCCCACATAAGAAGCATCAACCACCGTTGCAAGGAGCTGCCGCTGGATTCCCAGGCTGAAGCTGATGACGCCCGGAAGCCGCACCCTGTCGCCGACGGTCGTCTGATAGATCGAGGGAGGCCCGATCAGGCCCGACTTTCCTTGGGCGATGGTGCTCATGTCGCTGTAATACAACGCGGAAAGATAGGCGACCGGCACATTGCCGACATTGCCTTCGCGTTCATTTCCCGACACCCGGTCTATGAACATGCCGAAGCCGCCGCGCAGCGCCGTCTTGCCGTCCCCGGTCAGGTCGTATGCGAAGCCCAAGCGCGGTCCCAAAGCGACCCTATCCACTTGGTAGCAGCCTTGGGGAATCCCCTCTTCTCCGCAGACACGGCTGCCATTGGCGAAGTCTCCGCTACCCGGAACCAGCATACCAATCAGCACCGCCGGGGCCAGCTCCCCGCTCAGAGGGTCCCTGGCCACCCGTACACCGCGCGAATCGAAAGCCGGCGCGTACAACTGGGGAGCCTTGGATGGCTGAAACCTGGAAGGACTGAACACCGCGAGGTTTCGGTTCAGATCTCGAGCCGGAGGGAAGTGGTAGAAACGGAGCCCCACGTCAAGGGTTAGCCGCCGGCTGACCCGCCAGTTGTCCTGTACGTACCACTCGGCGATATTGTCCCGCAGGCGCGCGATAGCCCGCTTGTTAATCTCGTTATACCTGGAGAAATTTCCCAGCAGCGCCGTTGCGAACGGATGGTTGGCGTCCAGCGGATTATTCGTATCGCGACCAAAGTAGTAAGCGCCACGCCAAGCGCCCGACATCGTGTGCTGCCGAATAAAACGCCGCTCGATGTTGAAGCCGGCCTTGAACGTGTGCCTGCCTTGGACCTTGGTGATGTTTTCCGTCACCGCGAGGAGGCGGTCCCGGTAATACCAGGGCTGCGGACCGATCACGAGGTTAACCGGGTTGGAAACCGGGCCCCCGAATTGAAGATCGGGGAGGTAGTTCGGCCATTCGGGATGGGGATTCCAGCGGGGGATGCCGGGAATCTTCGACCGATCAATTGCCGATGGATCCTGGTAATCGGCGTACAAACTGTGGTAGGTGGAGCCGACCTTGAGCTCGTTCACGAGCGTGGGCGAGATCGTATAAGTGAGGTGGGCTACATGGCCCCATCCGGGTTTCAGCGGCCGGACGGGCGTCAGCCAGAAATTGGTGTTGACCTGCCAGTTCCTCCACGGAATAAGGGAGATATCCTTGTCATGCAGATACCGATAGTAGAAAGTGAGGCTCCTTGTCAAGTTCACATCTAGCCGCAAAACATCGTTGCGTTTCTCGAGTTTCCCGCTATATGAGGATCGCAGGTTGGCATAATAGAGATATCTTGGGTCCGGGTCGGTGTAATTGGGCTGCGGGAAGAAATCCAGTATCTTGCGCCCGAGCGGGTTGATCCGCTGGGCGGGAATCCGGTTGCCCGGGAAGGGCGATCCTGTCGAGGGATCGCGCACCGGGATCAGCCGGCCGGCCGAATCAAAGCTTTGAGAGAAATCTCCGCTTCGCTCGAGGAGGGTGGGCGTGTTGGCGAACACGGTTCCGTGATCTTGCGTGACGCCACTGAATTCCTGGGACCAGAAGAAGAATAGCCGGCTGCGGTCGGCGTTGAACAGCCGGGGGATGTACACCGGTCCGCCCACAGAGTAGCTCGGGATCGCGTACCGATAGCGATTCTTCGGAGTGCCGCTGCGGTTCCTGAAGAAATCGTTCGCATTCAGGCTTTCATGTCGGTAGCTTCCAAACAATGTGCCGTGGAATTCCCTGGTTCCGGACTTGGTGATTACGCTGACGACGCCGAAGGCCTGGCGGCCGTATTCGGCCTGGTAACTGGTGGTAAGCACCTTGATCTGATCGATGGCCTCCATATTCGGCTGTGTCACGATGCTGCCGTTGGAGGAGTTGTGACCGAACACTCCGTCCACCGTGAAGTTGATCGACCGCGCCCGGCCGCCATTGATGAAGGTGGATTCCAGGGCAAGGTTCGTCGTGATTTCCCTGGCCCTCCCCGTGTCCATGATGCCGGGGATGATGGCCAGAATGCCATAGGGATCCCGGCCGGAGAAGTATATGTTTGCGAGTTGGGCGCCGGAAATCGTTCCCGATTTCTCGGCCGTGGCCAGTTGGATCGGTGTCGCCTCGGCAGTGACTGTGACGTTCTCCGCGACGTCGCCCACTTGGAGCCGAAGCTTGCCCAGGGTGCGCACCTGGTTGGCGTCCACGGCTACGCTATCCACGGTGAGCACCTTGAAGCCCGGCGCCTTGATTTTCAGTTCGTAAATGCCGGGTTGCACGGCCGCGAAGGTAAACGTCCCGTCCGTCCAGGAGCTGGACGTCATGACCCGGCCGCTGTTCTTCCCCGTCAAAGTGCACACGGCGCCTGGTACGGCGGCGTCGCTCTGATCAACGACCATTCCTTGGACCGAGCTCGTGACATTCTGAGCGAGGCTCAGAATCGTCACCGAGGTCAACAGAGTCAGGCAGCAGATGGCGTTCTTCATTGCGGAGATCCCCCTTTGGCGAATCTAGGAACACCCTTGTCGGGCGCTGATACTGAAGCATCCGCGGCGGGCCCAGGCATAATCTTCGAGGGTTCCCGAACCGCGAGTTCCAATTGCGGCGCCATTTGCCGGAGAGATTGCAGAACAATGTTCAACCGGCCGCACACGGTCGCCGCTGAACCAACATCCTGGACGGTGTTCAGCTCGTGGACGATGTCGTCCATCGAATCCACCGCCCGAAAGACGGCAAAAACATGAGAAGTCCAATCGGAGCCGGCGACGGGGCCTGAGAGCCGTAATCCCAGGGCCGGCACGCACCCCAGCCTCCCAGTCTGCGGGAAGATGGCATCCTGCGCTCGGCCAAGCGCGGTGCCCAATTCCCGCACGTGGTGCTGCTTCATCATTTCGAGCAAGTTGGCGGCGCGCGGGCTCAGAAGGCTCGAGTTTTCGGCGTCAAAGCGCTGGGCCAGTCGCACGAGGGCGAGAGCATGGCGGTAGCTCGTGTTCACGGCTCGTAGCGCATCCTGATCCAGGAATCCTCCAGGTCTGACTTCCTCACCTTGCTCCGCCGCTCGGACGCGGTCGCTGACCGCTACGTAAACCTGAATCGGCGGGCCGGACCACGACGCCTCAAAGGCTTCGAGCAGCCGATCACGCCGTTCCACGGAAGCCACGACGACCTCGACGCGGATTCGCCCTTCGGCCCGGACGACTACCGGAGATTCCCGAACGCACGCTTCCTGGCTGTGCAGAATCCAGTAAGCCTCCACCTCCGCCGAACTGTCTGGATCGTAGGCCGCTGCCAGCTCTCTGTGCGCGGTGAGCGGACGCTCCGCGCTATCGGGGAGGACTTTCCGCCGTGGCACCGTTCGCACCGTCAACTCCGGCTCCGGTCGGAAATAGGTCTCACTCAGCCGCTCGTGGCTGACCAGCTCCGTCGTTTCCGGACGCACGCTGACTTCCATAACAGTCTCGCCGGCGTCAATGCGCAAGATCGCGAGCTGCACACGTAGCGTGGCCGGGTCGAGCACCAGAATAAAATCTCTTCGGATTCCTCCGCTGTCCCGGCGAGCAGTCAGCTTGAATAGCTCCTGGCCGCTGCTTGCGAGCTCGCGTTCCAACCGAACCGATGCGCCGGGCCGGCCAGCGAAGAGCGCGAACTCGGAAGTCATAGCAACGGACCGCACCCCGCGGCCGCGGAGCCAACGCAACAGCGCGCGGCCAGCCTGTTTGGCGTCCGACCAGGTTTCCCCGAAGTCCACTTTGCCGGTGGCCTCAGCTTCATTGGATCGTGATCGCATGACGACAGGCGCTGAGGTCACGTCATAAACCAGCTCAACGCCCGGCGAGGGGCGCCAAACCGCGAGCCGCAGCTTTCCGCCGCTGTCTAGCCAACGTGATGCGGCACGCCCCCCGGAAACATCTGTCCAGAGCTCGAGTCGCCCCCGGGTGACGTCGCCGGGCGGACGCAGTTGCCGGATCTCGATGTGAAATACCTGCCGTACGCCCCCGCCGCTCCGGCTCAGAGCGGTCTCGACGCCTTCGGCCCGGGCGAGAAACGCCCTTGCGTCCGGAATCAGCGCCCCTCCTTGCGCCCGCCGCCAGGAAAACCAGACGCCCAGGACCACTAGCACCGCAGCAGCGACCGCCAGGACAAGCCTCGTTCGCCGCAAAGTAAAACCCGGCTTGCCAGCCGGCGCCCCGGCGGAGGCTTTTTGTGCCAGAAACCGTCTCCACGCCGCTTCCCGACGCTCAGGCGAAAGAAAGCCCCGGTCATTGACCGCGCTTGCCACCCACCGGACCGTTTCCTGGATTTCCGCCAAGCGAATACGGCACTCCCAGCACCTTTCCAAGTGGTTGCGAGCCGCCCGTTGTCTATGCCGCGGGAGCTCGCCGTCCACAAGGATCAGCAGGACTTCATCACTGAGGTGCTGGTCGAGGTTTTTCGTCCACAAAACCGCCTCCCTTCGGGGCCTTGTCTCGGCTCTCCCCTCATGGAATCCTGGAGTTTCCGAATGGCTCGCGACAGGAGTACGGAAACTGAACCCACGTTGATGCCCAGTTCCTCCGCGATCTCCCGATAACTCATCGCGGTCAACCGCAACAACAGCACTTCTTCCTCCCGCCTGGTTAGCACGGCAAACCGGCGGCTGACCTCGTCGAATTCCAGCTCGCGAATGCTCTGAATCCAAGGGCCGATCGGAACGTCACTCAGGCTCTCCATTTCGACTTGCTGAGGCGCCTGCAAGCGGCGATAAACCTCACGTCGCACCGAGCAGTAAAGCCACGCCTTGTAATTGGCCACGCGCCGTCCCTCCAGCAAACTTCGATGGAGCCGCAGGAAGGCTTCCTGAACGACATCCTCCGCGGCCTCCATCTGGCCAATCAGATGGCATGCGAAGCGCAGCAGGGGAGCATAGGTGGCTTCGTAGAGGGCGGCGATGAGCTCACACGCTTCCTGCTCACGCATCAAACGGCCCACCTCTATCACAGGAGAGCATGTTCCGGGGATGTTTGTTGACAGGACACAGGTGTTTTTTTTTGGCGACCGGCGCCGGTATGCTCGATCGGGATCCCAGCGCCACTCGAACACAATTTTTGTGTTCCCGCCCTCACGCCCCAAGGGTGAGGAGCGGGAGTCAAACCTGGATCCCCCGCATGTCCCGGGACCTGCCCTTGCGATCGGAACGGTGACTGTCCGGGTTTCGGAGCCCGCGATCCCGGCGACGGGCCGGGCCGGGAGATTAAGGGACACCACGGTCCGCGATAGCTTGCCCCGATATGAAGGGCGCTGTGACCTCCTGCGGTGGGGTTAACTGGCACAGTATCGGGGACGCTTGATCTCCATTGCGGTTCCGCGCCTCGGATTCGGGCGGAGATGAACCCAATCTGGTTTGCTTCCTGAGGGCTAGGATCTTGATCGCACGTTAATTGCAGACCCTCTTCCTCACCATGCCCGGACTTTCACTCTGCGGTTGCGTGGAAGGATCCCAGACACCCATTCAAGCGATCCCGGAAACCGGCCGCGCTGGCAAGGGTGGCTACCCGGCCAAGGAACAGGCCCGAGTGGTGCTCGAACTGCTCCGCGCCGATCTGCCATAGCCCAGGCACAAATATGCCGTCATCGCGGCCACGCCGCCGGGCCGGTGCGACGCTTTCCCGGGAGCGCGCGAGGCGAGGATCAACATCGCGCAGGGGGACTTGGTTGACGAGGCGGGTGACCGGATAAAGTCGGTCATCGCCGAGTTGGACGTGGCGAACGGCTCCGGGAGCGGCGGCTAATGCCGCCTCGGCGGCAGGGTCGCCAAAGACTTCCGGTGCTCGAGGTGTTCCCATGACGAGAACCCAAAGACTATGAGAAGCAGCAGGTAAAGCGCAAGAGCGTGAATTCGGCGATGAACGCACACTGTTACCATCGGACGGCCGAGGCTTGCGCACGCCAGCCGGGCCGCACAACAACTTGTTTGTTTTAGAGAATCGCTTCGTTCCGCCGGGGCTCAGGAACTACTTCAAGGGGAGAGCCAGCGAGAGAAGCTGCACCGTAACATAGCCGGTAAGGCCGATGATCGCCAGCAGCGGCGTCCAGGTCTTCAGCGTTTCCGCTTCGGTGAAGCCGCTCATCTGCTTGTAGACCCAAAAGGCGCTGTCGTTCATCCAAGCCCCTAGCATAGCCCCCGAGCCCATGGCGCAGGCCAGATACACGGGATGAACTGGCAACGGCGACACGGCAATGAGCGGCGCCATGACGGTAGCGGCGGTGATCATCGCGACCGTGCTCGATCCTTGCGCCACCTTGAACAACGCAGCCAACGAGAATCCCATCAGCAGTGGAGGCATGTGTAGGCGGGTGGCGAGCGAACCCAGGGCCGTTCCGGCTCCTGCTTCGACCAGCACGGCGCCGAAAGCGCCACCTGCGGCGGTGATGAGTATGATCAGCCCTGCACTCGCGAGGCCCCGCTCCACAGTTTCCGCAAGACGGATCCGGTCATAACGCTTGTGCCGCGCCAGTACCAGGAGGGCCGCCGCTGCGGCCATCAGCAGGGCGAAGTTGGCGTTCCCGAAGAAGGCGGCGGCCCGCGCCGCGCTGGTGTCCGGCCACAACGCCGATACCACAGTGTTTGAAGTGATCAGTAGCACAGGCAGAAGAACCGGCAAGAACGAGGGTCCGAAGCGCGGCAAGGTCGCTTCGTCGGCCGAGGCGATGCTCTCCAGTTCCGCAATGCTGAGGCCGGGGGCTTCGCGCAGCGGAAGATTCAACGCCCGGTTCTGCCGCACTGCGAACAGCCATCCGACGAAGGCCATGGGAATTGCTACGAGGGCGCCTGCGAGGATCATGACGCCCAGGTCGATGCCCAGTATCGAGGCCATAGCAAGCGGTCCTGGAGTGGGAGGCACCAGGCACTGCGTGCAAATGCCGCCGGCACAAATCGACATCACAAACAGCAGATACTCCCTGCGCGAGCGCACCCCCATCGAGCGGGCCAGCGGAATCAGCAGGTAAAACACGGTGTCGAAAAACACTGGTATGGCAAGCAAGTACCCCGCGCCGAGCAGCGCCAGCGAGGCCCTCTGCCGCCCCAGAAGCCGCACGGCAACGCGCGTGATCTTGTCGGCTGCGCCGCTTTCCAGCAGGCACTCGCCGATAACCGCCGCCAGCGCGATGACGATGCCGATTCGGCCCGCCAGCGAACCGAAACTCTCGGCTACCTTCGACATGACTGTCGGCAAAGGGATGTCCGGCGCGCAAATGGTCGCCGCCACTGCGCTCACGATGAGCGCGAGGAAGGCATTCAGTCTGAAACGCAGGATCAGTACGAATACCAGCACCAGCGTGACTGCCAGTACGAGTAATGGATGCATCGAAGAACGCCTCAGCCGCCACTTCGACCGGACAGCAGGGAAGCGCCGAGCTCGTACCAGGAGCGCATGGCGGGGTGGTAGTTGGCGGTGCGCTGAGGATGATACGCGTTCTTGCCAGGGATTCTGCGTTTCGCCAAGATGAGCTGCGGTTCCGCCCCGGCCTCCACAACCAGGTTCGCTGAAAAGGGGGAGAAGATCCGCGCCTGCCAGGCGTCGGGAGGCGGGAGGCCGCGCACGACCGCACGCGCCTCCTCGCCTCCCCGGAGATCATCCCAGATGGCGCTGTGGCCACCGGCATTCGCCATGATGGTGAGGGTGCCGAAAGACCCCAGCGCAGCCCCGATCTGACGACGGCGCAAAACGTCCGCGGGTCCAGGGATCGGTTCCCGGGAAATGTTGACATGCAAGCGAGCGCCGGCCACTGCCGCAAGTTCGGCGATTTCGTTCCAAAGCGCCTCGCGACCGATAGTCACCACTGCCGGAACACCCTTAACCTGGAACCACATGGCTGCAGGTTTCGTCCCGGGTGCGAAAGGCGTCCGGGCTGCGAGCTGATCATAGCGGGTCAGAATCGTGCCCTCCGGCCCTACAACAAAGGCAGAATTCCGCCACGCATCGCCATCTCGCCACGGCGCCCCGAACACCACCGCGATGCGGTATGCTTTTGCTGCCTGGCAGACAGGCTGGAGCCCGCCTTCCGCGGGAGCGAGCCGTCCCCCTGTCAGAACCAACTCCGGAAAGGCAACCAAGTCCGCGCCGCGGCGGGCCGCTTCCGCAATCTTTTCGATCATTGCGGCAGCGTTGCGCGCTACGTCAACCGATTCGGGGATCTGCGCCGCGGCGACACTGAGGTCGGTGGTCGCGGAGTCCTTCTGTGCAAGGGGCGGCGTTGAGACTACCTGGCCGGAGAGGATCTCGAGGCCGGCTCGCCAGAACCTGCCCAGCACGGGATGTCGGCCGCGCGCGAGCGCTTCGGCGCGAGTGGCGCGGGAGATGTCGAGATCGGCTACCAGCATGGTCTCGGTGTCGCTGCGCTCGGCCACCAGAAGCGAACCATCGGGCGCGATGATGGCGCTGTGGCCGTGCCGCCGTCCAATTCCCAAGCCCGGATCAGCCTCGCCCGGGCTGGGGTTGCCGGTGTTGGCGAACACCACCCACACACTGTTGCGGAGCGCGCGCGGGACGTACCAGTACCATTCGAGTTCAGGGACCCACTCGACGTCAAAATTGTTCGAAAGCTCGAAGCTGATCAGCGCGCCGCGCTGCACCGGCAGGTCCTCGACCGCGCGGAGCCAACGGTCGGCGCAGAGTATGACGCTAGCCGGGACACCGTCCAGGAAAAACAGGGCAGGCGTCGGCGCGTCGTGAATCTCCCACAACTTGTCGTAGTGGAGCACCTCCCTGCCGTCCGGTGCGATCACCTTCATCCAGTTGAAGTTGCGTTTATGGCGTTCCGACCAAGTCCAGCCCCCGAAGAGAACGTAGAGGTTGCCCGCCCGGGCGGCGGCGCGGACCCTTCCTACCGCGGCGGGCACGTCACCCTGGGGAGTCTCGGAACGCGCGCTGAGTGCACCTTCCGGGAACACCGCCACGCGGGCGCCGCGGGCGGCGGCTTGAGCCGTCCAGCTCACGATGCGGTCCCGGTTGGATTCAAGCGACGGGCCAAGCGCCATCTGGACCACGGCCACGCGCAGGCGAGAAGCAGGCGGCATGGCGCCACGAACTGCGCACGCTATCAACACCAAGGTCAGAGCGCGCCTCATCGCCGCAAATTCAACTGAACGTAATCAATTCCCGCGGAGTCATCGTCCGCGCATTCGGTTTCCACCGCGACCATATCGCCGGACCTTACCGTAATCAACGGGATATTCTGCGACCGCCAGCCCTCTCCCGTAACGCTTCGCCACGGCTTCCCGCGGCGTACGCCGTTCACAGACAGCGTAAAGCTGCAACCACCGCCATGCTCGGTCCGATACCGGATTTCGATGTCGTAACTCGCCCGGGGTAGCGTGTACGGCTCATCAAAATACCCTGCGATGCGGCCGCGCCGGGCGCCTGTGGCGAGCTTCACACAGAGCTGATGCGAGGCGCGCTGGTCGTTGTCTTCCAACTCGTAATTCTCCAGCAGCAGGAAATTCTCGGCCTCGAGCCTTACGTAGCGGCGGGTATGGAGTGGAGCTGGCGGCTCGCCCTTTTCGATCACCCGACGCAGTTTCGTGATGTCCGCGTGTTCGTCGCCGGTCACCAGGAAGTAGGCCATGCCCGCATCCGAACAGTCGGCGCGTCCAGTTGCGCGCATCCGCTGCCAAAGGAATCGAACCGATTCGACCGGGGAATCCCGCATCCATAACCAGGGAGCCCATTCCAGATCGGTGTGGGGTCGGCCAAAGGGTCCCGTGGAGAGACCCTGATTCTGGTCGCGAATCTGAATCCAGCGCACGCCGGAGGAGATGACCGCGCGTTTGTTGTACCTGAAGGGGTAACCGCGTTGAAAGCCGTCATTCCAGCGGCTGTGTGAAATGCAATAGACGAAACGCCGCTTGGCCGGGTCGGACCTCTGGATGCCCAGATATGGCACCTCCATCGGTCCGGCGAGCACGAAATAAAGTGGGTTCGAAGCCGAGGATTCGTTGATGGCGCGCGCGATGCTCTCTATCGCGGCGTCCAGGTTCCGCCGGCAGTTGTGGAACAGCTCCCTTCGGTAACCGTAGCGTTCGATGGCGCCCAGGATGCTGATCTCGTGCTCCTTTTCCCAATCGGGGTTGCTACTGTGCAGGATGTTGTTGTAATCGAAGTGGACCAATTTGTCCTTTACCCCGGATGCGGCGAAGATCGCCAGCGCCACCGGCGAAGCGGCCCAGTCGTCTTCGTCGTTATGGTTGCCATCGCAGCTCCAGGCGATGCGGCCTTTAAAGGTTTTGCCGTCAAACGGGCCCTCGTGCGCCGGACCGAGCGCCGTCATAGCGAGCAGCCCGCCTGCAAGAAAAAGAACGTTTTGACTCATTGCCGCTTGATGTAGACCGCGACCTCGTTGCTGTAGCCGGCCGGCTTCTCAAACAGGCCCCCGGCCGGGGCTGTGACGCCGCGCTGCCAGGCGCTCTTGCCGTCAACCGTGTCCAGCCACAGCAGGTCGAACGTCCCCGGCTTCAGGCCCTTCACGCCGATCGGCTTGGCGTACACGTCGGTGTAGGCGATATATGAGGAATCCGGGTTGGCCAGCACCCAGCGAGTGGATCCCGCGGCCAGAGTGCGGTCCGGTTTCATGCGGTGGAAGTCAGTTTGCTCCATGAACCGAGCGATGTAGCCCATTTCGCGCATCCGCGGCTCGTGCGCCGGCCGGTCCGCCTTTACTTGAGCTTCCAGATTGTGGAGGCCCGCCATGGTGCCCGCCCAAAGGTAACGGCGTCCGAGCGGCCCGCGCGGGAGGTAATCACGCCAGTAGGTTTCGTTCTTCATCACGATGAAATAAGGCGCGTCCTGCTTCCAGTAACGATGGTATTCCCAATACTGCATGTCCAAATCATCGCCGTGCGGCACCAGGTGAAGCCAGGTTACTACGTGTATGTGTGGATTCCAATAGTAGACGTCGGAAAGTACGCCTCCGTGCGGAAAGTCGTTCTCCGGGTCGTTGGGAACCACGAAACTCTGCACGATGGGGTGGTGATGATCGTCCGTTTCAGCGATGACCTGGGCCATCTTCTTGAAGTGCGGCGTTCGGGCGGCCGGGAGTTTGTTCGCGCTCTCTTCCAGGCCCCACAAGATGTTTTTCCGGTGCTTGAAACGTTTCACGATGCCGGTGATGAACCTGTATTCGTCCGGGTGCAGGTTGCCGGCCGCGTCGAGCTTCCAGCCCATGAGCTCGACATCCGTCGCGTCGTTGTAAAACTCCAGGTGCACCACAATGCCGGCTTTTTCGAGTTTTTCCAGCCAGCCGTCCCACTGATCGAGGACTCTCGGATTCAAGCCCTTAGAAGGCTCGTGGTCAATGAAAGGACAATGGCTGTCGTCGCCCTCGTCCTTGAAGTTGCAGCGCCTCATGCGGAAGATCTGGCAGTGGAAGGCGCTGACCTGCGCCGCAGCGAGCCGGTTGATAATCTCTTCCTGCGGTCCGTTGCGTCGCGTGCCGTCGGGAGCCAGTTCGCCTAAGTAAAAGAAGGCTTCCGGATCGTCCGGCCCACAGAGATACGCAGGGCCGCCGCCGTTGTACTTGAGATACCCCGGGCGTCCTCCCGCCACAATCAATTGGCCCGGCAGCGCCTCCGGATCATCCAGAGGGCCGGTGGCGACAAACCGGGAGGGAAAGCCGCGCGACTCAGTGAACTTGCCCGCGGCGCCGGCCACAGGCAAGGCGAGGAAATCCCTCCTCCGCATCTCTCACCTCCGTCAGTCCGTTCAAGTTAAACGACTCTGTGCAGCAGGAGCCACCGCCGGCGTCCCCTCGCACCGGGTCTGGAGAGCCCTGGAAGACGGACGTGCTTGGTCCGGAAACGCCAGCGCGGTTGTCACGTGCTCACCTAAAACTCGTACCGCACCGCGATCTGAAGTTGCCGCGGCCCGAATCCGCCCGCATACGAGGAGATCAATCCGAATGCGTTGCTCCCGAATGACGAATTCGCTTTGCCAAACACCACGCCGTTGAACGCATTGAACGCCTCCAGGCGGAACTCTGCACGGTGTCCCTCCCACAGATAGAAGGTCTTGCCCAACGTGAGGTCGGCGTTGCGAATCCCGGGATGACGGTAGGAAAGGGTCCGCGGCGCCGAGCCGAAAACATCAGCCGGCGGCCGGGAAAATGCGTTCGGGTTGATGTAGCCGTCGAGCCGTTCGCGCACGGAGCCCGGGCGTGACGGGTCACCGATGAGGTCAGGTCGTTGCACGCCTTCAAGCAGATTAGCCCCAGTCATCCCGATGACGATCGGGAACCCGCCTTGCAGCGTGATCACGCCGCTGACGTTCCACCCGCCGAGCACGGCGTCCATGGCGCGATTCCAGGAGGTCCCCCAGACGCGTTTGCGCCCAAACGGAAGTTCGCAGACGAGCGTCAGCACAGCACGGTGCGCGATGTCGGTGACAGAGACCGCCCGTTCCAATTGCAGGTTCCAAATGTTCTGGACCTGCGAATCGCCGCCAAAGAAATCGTAGCCGCTATTGGACGAGTCGTCTATCAATTTCGCCCAGGTGTAATGTGCGATGGCGCTCAGCCCGCGCGTCATCCGTTTCTCAAATTTTACTTGCAGGCCGTGATAAATGGAATTGCCGATCGTCGGGGTATTCAGGAAGAGCCCGGTGTACTGTGGGTATGGTCTCAAGAGTTGCCGCAGCGTGACCGCGGGAGCGCTGAGCGGACTGATCGGGTCGGTAATGACTCCCCGGAACGGGTTCGGCACCAGGCGATTCAGTTCAGCCCGCCCAAGACTCCAGTAACTCCGGTCGAGCCGGTTCTGGTTCTCAAGGTCGGGAAAATAAAGCTGAGTGCCGCGCGTCCCGGTATAGTTGATCTCGAGCAGGGAGAGCGAGGGCAACTCACGCTGGATCGAGAACGCCCATTGCTGGATCTTGGGCGTGCGGTTCTCGCGGGAGGCAGTGCTCAGACTCTGTCCGAGGAAAGTTGCGGCGCCGAGAGCTTTGCCCGCGGGATAGATCAGACCGTCGGGGAAAGGATTGCTGAACGTGGCGTACTGCGTGATGCCGCCGTCGAGACTCCAAAGAACGGGCGTAGTTACGGCGAAGGGAGGCCCGAAGGCGATGGTCGCGATGGTCTTTGTCACTGTGTAGTATATGCCATAGCCGGCGCGAACGGTGGTTTTGTCATTTATGCCGTAGGCCAGCCCCACACGCGGTTGTAAGTTATTCATATCCCGATCGAAGGGGCTACGCGCCTCAGGCCCCGTGAAGCGCAACGCCCCCCTGAGCCGGAACCCGGGTACCTTCCCGTCAATCGGGGAAGGCGCCTCAGGGTCGAACCAAGTATACCGGTCATATCGCTCCGTACGCGGAATCTCGAAGTCATAACGCAACCCCAGATTTAGAGTCAGCCGCGCAGTGAGTCGCCAGTCATCCTGGATGTACCAGCCGTGATACTGGCTCAGAGAGGCGGGCCGCTCCGAGATCCCGTAGCTGCCGCCCGTCAGCCAACCAAGCAGCGCTGAAGCGATCGCGTTGCCTTGCGTGGCGCTTGCGATCAGCGGATTTTCGCCGGTCGGGCGCCGACTGAAAGAATAGCACCCCGTCGGGCAGTTGACGGGCGTGGCGTTGAGCTTGTAGTAGCGGGACTCGCCGCCCGCCTTGATAGTATGGCCGGACACGATCTGCGTGGCGCTGTAAGCAAAGCTGTCGGTCGTCTGGGCCCGGTACGTCCCGCGACTGCCGTACGTACCAAGCTGGGAGTAACCCTCGAAGGTGAAAGTGGGGAATCGCTTGATCCCATTACTCAGGACGACGGCGGGCAGCCCCAGTGAGGTCGGATCGAATCCCTTGCCCAGGACCTCGTTCTCCACGGTCTGGCGCGACAAGTTGTAGCGCGCGCTCAAGATTAGGTTCGGGCTGTGGGTCCGGCTCAGCTCGACAGAGAAATTCTTGGTGTGGGAGAGCCAGGGAGTTTCCACTTCCGCCGGTGAATCCGGACCGTAGGGACGGAAAGGCTTGCCCCAAGGGTGGGAACGTTGGGCTGCGAATCGCCCGTAAATACGCTGCTTGTCGGAGAAGAAATGGTCCATGCGGGTAATCGTCTGATGCTGGGTGCTGAGTTCGCTCCCCTGCGCAAAAACGTTATTTACCCTCGTGAAAGGCTGGCCTTCGGAGGTGGGCTGCGGAAAGTAAGACATCAACTTCCGTGCGACCGGGTCCTGCATGGAGGCCGGGATGATGTTACCGGGAAACGGTCGGCGCAGTAGCTGTCCCTGCGCGTCCCGGTAGGTGTCGAACGGATTATAAATCACGTAGAGCTGGCCGTTCGCCTGCCGGGTATCCGAGAAATCTCCGGCGCGTTCGCGCGCGGTCGGGACTGTCAGGAACGCGGTTCGCGCTCCTTCGTTATTGTCAATGTCCAGGCTCGAGTAGAAAAAAGTTCGGTTTTTGCCGTTGTAAAGGCGCGGCAGCACGACCGGGCCGCCCACGGCGCCCCCGTACTTGTGATAGCTGAAATTTGGGACCACCACCGAACCGGAGCGTTTCGCAAAGAAACTGTTGGCATTGAATTCGTCCCGACGGTGGTACTCGTATGCCACCCCGTGAAACTGGTTGGAGCCGGATTTGCTCACGATGTTGACCACCGCGCCGCCTGTGTTGCCAAACTCGGCGTTGAAGAAATTGGTTTGCACCTTGAACTCTTGCACGGTGTCGATAGCCGGCTTGAGTTCCAGAAACTTACCTGCCGCGTTCCCCTGTTCGATGCTGCTCACCAACCCGCCGTCCACGAAGACATCCGAGGTGCCTGCGCGCACCCCGTTGCTGACGAACCGCGTCGGGTTGCTCATGTTGGCCAGTCCGGGATCATTGTCGGGCGGCAGAATCCCTGGCGCAAGGAAGACCAGGCGCATGAATTGGCGGTCAATGAGGGGGAGGGAAGCCACGTACCGGTTCTCCACCGCCTGTCCCAAGGCTGCCGAAGTCAAATTCAGAAGGGGCTGCGTACCGGTGACTTCCACCGTCGTGGTCGGCGTTCCGAGACGCAGCGTCACATTGATGGTGGCCTCCTGGGCCACTTGCAATACGAAGTCGCTGACTACCGCAGTTTCGAACCCAGGGGCCTCGACCCGAAGCTGATAGCGGCTGGGTTGAAGCTGGGGGAACAAGTATCGCCCCGCCTCATCCGTCACCGACGAAAAACGCAGATTGCGTAGCACATCGGTCACGATCACCGTGGCCCTCGGAACGACGGCCTGCGTAGGGTCCGTGACCACCCCGCGAAGCGAAGCGGTGGAAGACTGACCGTAAGCGGTGAACGCGGATACGATTAAGAGCGCTGTGATGAGCGCTGTGCCGTGCTCCGTCCTCATGTTTCCTCCTGTCTTCTTTCCTGCCGATGTTCCTGCCCAATCCTTTTCTCGCCGCCGCCGATAAGCCCGTTCAAAAAACTCACCCGCCCGCAGGATCGGCAGGCCACCCGCGACGATCGGGGTACGGTCTTAAGAATCGGAAGCGGGGCGATTTGCGCTTGGCAGGCGCTGAAGCCACTTACGGAATGGTTGATCTGCGAGACAGCGCCGCCTTGCCAACAAGAGTTCCGACCCGCCGAACATGCGCACCGCAGGGCGTCGCAATGTTCCGAGGGGAGCTTGATGTTCTCATGATGGTGACGGGAGGGTCGCCTCCCATGTTCGAGGCCGGCATTCGAAGAGTTCGGTGTTCGGTAAGTTAGCCGGCAGGGAGCATGCCGTAAGCGCCCGCGCGCAGGCGCGACATAGTGGCCGAAGACCGACCGAACCGAACTCGACCCGAGAGTTGATTGTTGCCGTAAAAGAACTCGCGGGAGGCACCCAGCCAAAGGATTTTCCAACTGCTCCGGGTGTGCACCAAGACCTGATACGAGTCGAGCCCCGACCTGTCCATCGTGCACCGCTGGCCTGGAATATGGGAGGCCTGCTCTATGACCTTGCCGGGAAAGTCGGCGGCCGCGTCGGCTTGGCCGTGAATGGCAGCCTCCGACCTCGGGGTTGCCGCGCGGGACAGCGGGCTGGGGGAGCGTTGCCCACCAAGGGGCGAGCCGCAGGAGGTTGATCCCCGGCGGGTGCTGCAGTGCGTGCATTAGCCGCTGGGCTTGACGCGGTTCTTCTCCGACCATGGAGCACCCCGTTCGCGACGAGGCATCCATCAGTTGTCTGATGACCGTCACTACTGATTGTATTCCGCTAGCGTTTCGATGTCAACAAGAATTTGCAAGGCATCCTTCCTGCCCAGGCACATGCTGACCCACCCCGGCTGAGGTTGTTCACCGAGCAAATGTGGAAGCAATTCCAAGGCAAGCTACAAAGCTTGGGTTTGTCCCCGAAGCCGAAGCGTAGCGCAGGCGAAGGGGACAAACCCAAACGGCCCGCCCGGCCCCCCGGCGCCCTCAGCTGGGAGCTGGTCTGGCGCCGCCGAGGCTAAAAACATGTCGGCACAAGAACGTTCCTTTCCGCTATCCTTTCGGATTGACACCCAATCGGGAGGAACGCCTTGTGCCTTGACCTATCCTACCAGGAAATCATGAGCAGCCAAGACCCCAAATTCGCCGTCCGCTACCAGATGGTGATGAGCGCCCTCCGCAAGGGCATCCGCCCCACCATGCGCGACTTTCAGTGTTCGCGCAACACCGTGCGCCTGTGGTTACGCCGCTACCAGGAGCAGGGTTTGGCCGGACTGGAAGAGCGCTCCCGCGCCCCGCACCACATCCCCCACAAAACCCCGCCCGAGGTCGAGCAGCAGGTCGTCGAGGCTCGCGACGCCATCCCCTGCTTTGGCCCCCGGCGCCTCAAGCGCTACTTTGAGCTGCCCTGCTCGACCGGGGCCATCGCCCGCATCCTCAAGCAATCCGGACGCAGCCAGCGCCGCAAAAAGCCACGTCCCCCAGCCCGAAGCCTGGCCGCCGAGAAACTCAGCTGGCCGGCCTTCGGCCTGCTCCAAGTCGACGTCAAAGACCTCTCGGATCTGCCCGGCTACCGCGAGCTGATCCCCTTCGGGCTGCCCCGCTACCAATTCACCGCCCGCATCGTAC
>Ga0308410_1000437_pt1 | contig 22462 bp, 18 predicted proteins | sample HotsprOSTMatCore_FD_203467 | JGI IMG/M metagenome (GOLD analysis project Ga0308410, IMG submission 203467) | Hot spring phototrophic mat microbial communities from Octopus Spring, Yellowstone National Park, Wyoming, United States -... | ecosystem: Environmental > Aquatic > Thermal springs > Hot...
GAGTTTCCTGAATCATGCGATTGACGCTGTGTATGGTGTGGTCAGGAGCATCACCGCCGATGTGCGCCCCTTGCAAGTGTAGTTTCGTGATGTACTGAGCATCGTAACCTTCCAATGGCGGAAAGGACTTGCACACCTACTAGTTTGTGCTCGGCTGAGCAACATTGTACTGCCACACTATTCGAGAAACGGATGCGCATTTCGACTATCCGCATGCACAAATCCTGGTGGGGCATCGCACTCGCGCTACTTGTCATCGCTAGCGCGCTTGTGGCGCTGCCACTGCCGACTGCCGTCGCGCTGGTGGGTGGCGCGCTGGTTGTGCTGGCACTGCTACGCTGGCACGAGATCGCGCTGTACATTGCCATCGTCGCAGTGCCCTTTGGTTCACTCTTTCCGATTCCACTGGGCGTGGGCAATCTTACAGCGGTGGACATTGCCGTCGCTCTGTTGATTGGATTGTGGCTGGCACGAATGATTGTGCACGAGCGCGGCATCACAATTCGCTTTCCGCCGCTCACGGTACCGTTCGCGCTGTTCCTGTTTGCCGCGCTGGTTTCGGTCACGAGCGCGCTCTCTTTGCCCCACGCCATCAAAGAGTTGACCAAGTGGCTGGAAATGTTCGCGGTGTATCTTTACATTGCGAACAATTTTGACCGTGTCAGGATGACGCGCGCGCTCGCGGTGATGTTTCTTGCGGGACTCGCAGAAGCCGCGATTGGAATTTACCAGTTTTTCTTTCGGGCTGGTCCACAGGGTTTTCTGCTATTCGGAAACTATATGCGCGCGTTCGGCACGTTCGAACAACCGAATCCGTTTGCCGGCTATCTCGCGCTCATCATTCCGGTCGCGCTGGGCGTGGTGTTGGGAGTGGTGTTTCAGGTCTCAAGTTTCAGGTTTGTAGTTTCAGGCTTTAGGTTTCAAGTTTCAGGTTTCAGGTTTCAGGTTGAACCTGCAACCTGTAACCTGAAACTAGCACCCCTCCTCCCCGCGCTGGCTCTGTTGTCACTCGTCACAATGCTTGCCGCGGCTGTGATGAGTTGGTCGCGCGGAGCGTGGCTCGGCATTGCCGCCGGAATGATTGTCACGCTCATTGTGCAGAGTCGGCGCGCGCTGTTGCTGACGATCGTCGCAGCGTTCGTGCTGACATTCACCGTCTTGCTCAGTAGCATCAATCTGATACCCGACGTGATTGCCGCGCGCTTTGCCGGCATTACAGACTATTTTGGTGTGTTCGATGTGCGTGGTGTGCGTGTGGACGATACGAACTACGCCGTAGTCGAACGGATGGCACACTGGCAAGCGGCGTGGGAAATGTGGCTGGCGCATCCTGCGTTCGGCGTTGGGATCGGCAACTATGCGGTGACGTATCCCGCCTACGCGTTGCCGCGCTGGGACGATCCGCTGGGGCACGCGCATAACTATTTTCTCAACGTCGCCACCGAAACCGGACTGGTGGGGCTAAGCGCGTACCTGCTTCTATGGGTTGCCGCGTTCTGGCAGGGCTGGCGCGCGATACGCGCGACCCGAGGAGTGTGGCGTGGTGTCGCAGCAGGACTTCTGGGCACGCTCGTCGCGCTTTCAGTGCATAACCTGTTCGACAATCTGTTTGTGCACGGGATGGCGGTACAAGTGGGAGTGGGACTCGGTATGGTGGCAGCGCTTGGTGACGAAGAACGGACGACGAACGACGAAGGACGGACGACGGACGACGAAGGATGAATGACGAAGGATTTTGTTGTTCGTCCTTGGTCATCCGCTATGGGTCATTCGTCATTTGTCAATACAACACGTGGAGGACTCTTCATTGTTCAAACTCTTTTCATTCCTCTTCAATGGCAATGGTGAATTGTCACGCTTTGTAAAATTTGCCACGGTGGGAACGATTGGTGCAGTGGTAGATTTTAGTGTATTGAATTTGCTGGTGTTGGGTGTGGGAATGGACAAAGAGTACGCGAATTTGATTTCTGTTTTGTGTGCGATTACGAGCAATTTCACGTGGAATCGTTTGTGGACATTTCCCGAATCGCGCGAACGTCCTGTGCACACACAGTTTGGTAAATTCGCGCTGGTGAACATCATCGGTCTGGGAATCAATCAAATTGTCTTTCTGACCACCGACGAGTTCATCTTCCAACATCTGTTTCCACATCCGATTGATTACAATTTCGCCAAAGCCACTGCCATCATCCTCGTGCTGTTCTGGAATTTCTTTGTGAATCGCCATTGGACGTATCGTGGAATCTAGTGCAAGTGTACACTCTGCGCTAACCAACTATTGCACGAGCAATGAAAATCGGGATTGATTTTACCTCGGCGGCACGCGAACGCGCGGGGATTGGTCGCTATGCCCGCGAACTGATTCGCGCGCTCGCGCGCGTGGATCACACGAATCGGTACGTCCTCTTTGTGCCGCGCGACGCGTATCCCGATCTCATCCCATTCGATTGGGCGCCGAATTTTTCGATTCGCCGTGCACCACTGACAGAACGTTACCTTGCCGCGCTCTGGCATCGCGCGCGCGTACCTTTCCCCATCGAAATTTTCATCGGCGCAGTGGACGTGTTCTACTCGCCCGATTTTTTATTGCCGCCTACCTTTGCCGCGCGCCAGGTGGTGACCGTTCACGACCTTTCATACGTGCGCGTGCCCCAGTGCTTTCCTGCGCCATTGTTGAACTATTTGAATCGCGCGGTGCCACCTTCGCTCGCGCGCGCGACAATGATTCTGGTAGATGCTGCCAGCACCCAGCGCGATCTGATCGAGGTGTACGGCATCCCGCGCGAAAAAATCCGCGTGCTCTACTCTGGCGTCGAACCGCGCTTTTGCCCCGATGTACCTCCAGCGGCGCGAGCGCGTGTGCAAACATTGACGCGCGGCAAACCCTACCTGCTTGCGGTTGGCACGCTCCAGCCGCGCAAAAACTATGTGCGCTTGCTTCACGCCTTTGCGCGCCTCCTCCCCAATCTCCAATCTCCAATCTCCAATCTCCAACTCATCATCGCCGGCGCACGCGGCTGGATGTATGAAGAAATCTTCGAGACAGTCGCGCGATTGAACTTGCAGGATCGCGTCGTGTTTACGGAATTCGTCGCCGATGATGATCTGCCTGCGTTGTACGCGGGGGCAATGTTGTTCGTGTACCCATCGCTGTACGAGGGCTTTGGCTTGCCGGTCATCGAGGCAATGGCGTGTGGTACGCCGGTCGTCTGCTCCAACACCTCCTCACTGCCCGAAGTAGCGGGCGATGCCGCGCTGTACTTTGACCCGCGCGCTGTGGACGCGCTTGTGCACGCGCTATCCCACGCGTTGACAGACGCATCACTCTGTGCTACGCTGCGCGCGCGCGGTCTGGCACGGGCAAAACAATTCACCTGGGATCACGCCGCGCGGGCATTACACGCCTGTCTGCTCGGCGAGTAAACGTTATGCTTGCTCACTTTTGGGATTCTCTCCGTCAACGCATCACACACGGCACGCGACTTGCTAACATCTACGCGCTGGGGATTGGACTGGGTGGCGTTGCCGCGTTGAGCGCACTGACCGATTGGAGCGCGCTCTGGGCAAACGCCGCCGCGCTCGCATTTTTCATCGCGCTCTCATTTATCCTCAAGCGCGCCGGCTTTCACGCTTTGCCGGGAATGACCCACTCGCTCGTCGGCATCATTGACCTTGCCGCTGTACTGATTTTTGGTCCGGTGCCGGGCGCGTGGGTCGCGGCAATCAGCGGATTCCTCTACCTGTTCCTCAACGCCATCCGTCGTGAGAAACACACTTTTACACACGTGATTGAGATACCCCTGTTCAACGCGGGTTTGAAAATCGGAATGGTGTACGCCAGCGCGCATCTCTACACCGAACTGGGCGGCACCTTTCCACCTCATCAGATTACCCTCGTCACGGTTCCACCGCTACTGGGTGCTACGCTCGCGTGGTTCGTCATAGACAATCTCGGCTGGGCGTTGCTTGAATTTTTGCGCGGCGGCATCACCGCCCTGCAGGATTTCCTTCAACGCACACTGGGCTATGCAGTGGTGATGGAACTCTTGCCGCTGCCTTTTGCGATGGTCATCGCCGTGACATACGCTGGAGAGGATGCCGGACTGTTTCTGCTGATTGCCGCAGGATTGCTCGGCACAGCGATTGTCGTCCAGCGCTTTGCGGATACGCGCGTGCGTCTGGAACGTCGCAGCAATGATCTGGCTGCACTCAACGAGTTTGCGCACGCGGTCGCACAAGCCACGTTCGATACCGACAAAGTCATTGACTTGCTGTACGAATACGCGCAACGCCTTGCGCCCGCCGATGTGTACCGCATCGAACTGTTTGGTGATGCGCGCAGATCGCCAGCACCTTCCCCTCAGGTGTTACAAGCCACGCGACACACCGTGCAACGCCTCGCAGAACCAGCCGATTCGACACTCTTTGAATATTTTTCAACACATCGCGACCCGATTCGCGCGGTGGACGTGGCGCGCGCGTTCGTCTATCCGCTGGAGGCGATCGTGATGGTGCGCGCGCAAAGCCGCCACGTACCGACGGCGCGCAGTATGCTCATCGTGCCCTTGTTTGCTGGTGACACACTGATTGGCGCCCTGTCACTGTTCAGTCCACGCCCGCGCGCTTTTTTCCCGATTCAAGCGCGCAATCTTACTTCGATTTGCGCACAAGCCGCCGTGACGATCCAGAACGCGCGCTTGTATGCCAGCGAGCGTCAACGCGCAGCGCAACTTGCCACCGTCAGCGAGGTCAGTCGTCAAGTTGCCGCCTTGCTCGACCTTGATGAACTCTTGCCGCGCATCGTGCATCTCATTCGCGATCGTTTCGGCTACTCCCACGTACATCTCTTCATCGTGGATACCGAGCAACGCCGCGCGATCTTTCGCGCCAGCACACACCCGCGCGGCGAGGACTGGCGCGCGCGCAACATCGGCTATCGTATCGGCCTGGAAGGACTGGTGGGCTGGGTGGCGGCGACCGGCAAAGCACTGCTGGTCAACGATGTAAGTCGCGAGCCACGCTTTGCACCCTACCCTGATAAACCTGTTGACGAAACGCAATCCGAAATCGTGGTGCCTCTCACCCTCGGCGATCAGGTGATTGGTGTACTGGACGTGGAAAGCGATCGGCGCAACGCGTTCAGCGAGGATGATTTGTTCATCTTGAAAACACTTGCCGCGCAAGTCGCCATTGCCATTGAAGATGCGCGCCTGTACAATTTGCAAAAGGAAGAGGCGTACTATCTCAATGCCCTGCTACAGGTCGCGCAAAACCTTTCCGCCACGCTGGATCTGGATGAAGTATTAGAGACGATTGTGCGTATCACCCCGCTCTTGGTGGGTGTCGCGCGCTGTGCGATCTTTCTCTACGATGCACACGCGCGCGCCTTTGTGCCTGCCAAAGCGTACGGACTGACGCGCGCCTTGCAAAGTGAATTTCAGCGCATGCGTTTTCCCGCCGATCAGGTCAAGATGTTTGGCACGTTGTTGCGTGAGCAAACGCCACTCCTCATCGAGGATGCGCAACAGAGCGATTGGATCGCCCCCGACGCTATGCGCCAGTTCGGTGTGCAATCTTTGCTCGTCGTTCCGCTGGTCACCCGCGGCGAAGTGATTGGCGCGATGTGGGTAGATCAAGGTGAACGACCTGTACGCTTTACCACACGTGAAATTCAAGTGGTGATGGCTATTGCCAGTCAAGCCGCCATCGCCATCGAAGGAGTACGCCTGGCGCGCGAGGCAGAGGACAAACGTCGCATCGAGTACGAACTGGGATTGGCACGTCAGATTCAAACGAGTTTCCTGCCCGAAAAATGTCCTGTCATCGCGGGTTATGCCGTAGAGGCTTTGTGGCAAACCGCGCGCGAGGTGAGCGGAGACTTGTACGATTTTGTACTCCTCAACGGTGGACGCGTCGCGTTCACCATCGCCGACGTTTCGGACAAAGGGATTGGCGCCGCAATGTTTATGGCGCTCGCGCGCACTATCCTGCGCACGATGACGATTGGCAAGCCCACGCCGCGCGAAACGATCGAGCGCGCCAACGACATCATCCTCGCCGATGCGCGTTCCGATATGTTCGTCACGGTCTTTCACGGTGTTCTCGATCCACACACCCATTGCTTTACCTACGTCAACGCCGGGCACAATCCGCCCTTGTTCTACCGCGCCGCGCGCAACGAGTTGAGCACGGTGAAAGGACGCAACATTGCACTCGGCGTCATACCGAACATCACGGTCGAGGAATACACCCTCGAGTTTGAACCCGGCGACCTCTTGCTGATGTACACCGATGGTGTGACCGATGCGATTAACGCACAGGAGGAAGAGTTTGGCGCGGAACGCCTAGCCGATTTGGTACGCGCGCACGCGCATCTTGCGCCATCAGAACTCATCGCCGAGATTATGCGCGCTGTGACCGACTTTGCCGGCGAAGGCGTCCACTTTGACGATGTGACAATGGTCGCACTCAAACGCAATGCGGTGTAACAAGGGGTGGGACTATGCCTTCACAAGGTACGCCATACGGGCTGAGCAGTCACCTTAAAATCCACAATTTGCGGAACGCCACCAAACAAAAAACTCAGGGGGAGGAGGAACCCTGAGTTTTTGGAGGGGAAGTAAGATCAGCGCTGCCCTTGGCGCCTTACTTCACCATTATTCTAGCGCGTCCTTGCCATTTTGTCACTAGTACTTTTTGGTCATAACGAATGCTGCGCATTCTACTTCGCTTTGCCTTTCATCTCTTTTACAATCCCTTTGCCTTCACCTACGATTGGGTGAGCGCGCTGGTCTCGCGCGGGCAATGGCGCATCTGGACGCGCGCGTCACTCCCACACGTCGTTGGAACGCGCGTGCTGGAAGTACCTTCGGGCACCGGCAATCTGTTGCTCGATTTGCGCGCGGCGGGTTATCGCGCGGTGGGGGTGGACTTGTCCGCCGCCATGTTGAACATCACGCGTGCCAAGTTGTGTCGTCACGCTACCACCGCGCCACTGGTGCGTGCACGCGTACAGGCATTACCCTTTCCCGCAGCAACCTTCGATTCGATTACGATGACCTTTCCGCCGGGCTTGGCGCACGATCCGCGCGCGTTCGCCGAACTGGCGCGCGTGCTGGTGAACAACGGACGTTTAATCTGGGTGGACGCGGCGCGCTTGTTGCCGCGCGACGCGTGGAGTCGCTTCCTCAATTGGTCATTGAACGTGGTGGGCGGCAATGGAGTACCCTTTGAAACGTTCGCGCGCGCAATGCTGGCGGACCCGGTGTGGCAAGTACAAGTACAACGCGTGGTGAATGAGACAAGTGTAGTGATGGTCGTGATTGCGACCAGGCGAGAAACACAATGAACGTGGTGATTATCACCAACGGACAAATGCAGCCACATCCCCGTCTGTACGCTCTGTGGCACGCGGCAGACTGGCGTATCGCAGCAAACGGCGGCGCGGTGAACGCACGTCGCCATTTCGCGCGCGCTCCTGAGGTTCTCATCGGCGATCTCGATTCGCTCGATGCCGAGACACGCGAATGGTGCCACGCGTATCGTGTCGAGATGATTCAGCACCCGCGCGAGAAAGACCAGACCGATCTGGAACTTGCCCTCGATCTCGCTCTGACGCGCGGCGCCACCGCCATCACATTGCTGGGCGCGCTCGGTGGGCGTTTCGACCAGATGCTCGCGAACGTTCTACTGCTCATTAAGCCCGCGCGCGCACATGTGCTCGCACGCATCGCCGAAGCGGATTTCGACGCGTGGGTGGTGGGAGAACATCTCACCATCGAAGGACGTGTCGGCGAGACCGTGTCGCTCATTCCGCTCACCGAGCGCGTGGAGGGCATCGTCACACGCGGCTTGCGCTATCCGCTGCACAACGAGACGTTGTACTGTGATGCCGCGCGGGGTGTCAGCAATGAATTGATCGCGCCACGTGCAGAGGTCACCGTGACGCGCGGGGTGCTCCTCGTTGCACATTTGACAGGCGCATTTCAGTAATGAAACGTACTCCCATTTGACGCGCGCGTGAAATCGTGCTAAACTAAATACACAACTGAATAAATGTGTACGTGGGGAGCTCGATCAAGTCGGGCTGAGAGGGTGGACGGTTTCCACCGACCCATTGAACCTGATCTGGGTAATGCCAGCGCAGGGACGTTCAAAAGATGTTCGCGACCGCTCCTGGATCAGGAGCGGTTTTTTTATCCATCAACATAAGGAGGATGTATGTTCAAAACCATCGTGTTCGTACTACTGCTGGTGGGATGGCTGAGCGCGTGCGCGCCTGCACCCACAGCAACACCCGCGCCCACCGCAACGCCTTCAGGCCCGCGCGAAGTGGTGATTATGACGCACGACTCGTTCGCCGCGAGTGAAAGCGTCATCAAGGAATTCGAAAGCGCGAACAACGCCAGAGTGAAAATCCTGAAATCGGGCGATACAGGCTCTGCTTTGAACAAAGCGATTCTCGCCAAAGCCAGCCCACTCGCCGATGCGTTCTATGGCGTGGACAACACCTTCCTGTCGCGCGCGCTCAAAGAAGGTATCTTTGAGGCGTACAAACCGGCGGGCGCGGCGCAAATCCCCGCCGAGTTTGTACTCGATGCCGAATTCCGCGCCACGCCGATTGACTATGGCGATGTCTGTCTCAATTACGATCGCGCCTATTTCGCCAAAAAGAATCTGGCGCCGCCGCAAACACTTGACGATTTAATCAAACCGGCGTACAAAGGATTAACCGTCGTGCAAAATCCCGCCACTTCATCGCCGGGTCTGGCGTTCTTGCTTGCGACCATCGGCTATTTTGGCAAGGACAAGTACCTCGATTTCTGGAAGGCAATGCGCGCGAACGATGTCCTCGTCACCGATGGGTGGAGCGATGCCTACTATGCCAAGTCCACCTGGGGCGGCAAAGGTGGCGATCGCCCCATTGTGGTCAGTTACGCCACCAGTCCCGCCGCCGAGGTGTACTTTTCGAAAGGCAAGTTGACCGAGCCGCCGACGGGTAATGTGCTGGGTGATGGCGCGTGTTTCCGCCAGATCGAATTTATCGGCGTGCTCAAGGGAGCAAAGAATCCCGACCTCGCGCGCAAGTTCGTGGACTTTATGCTCTCGACAAAATTCCAGGAGGACATCCCGCTCCAGATGTTTGTCTTTCCAGTGATGGCGGATGCCAAACTGCCCGATTTCTACAAGTTCGCGCAGACAGCCAAGAAACCTGCCGTCGTCTCTGCCGCTGACATTGACGCCAATCGCGAGGCGTGGATCAAAGCGTGGACCGAGGTAGTGTTGCGGTGAGGTTCAAAGGTGTGGCGGGCGGCAGAGTCCCCCGCCACATCATTTAAAGATGCAGGACAAAGGATGAGATATTTTTTGTACGCGCTCCCCATCGTCTTTCTCGTCACGTTCTACTTTTATCCGCTCGGCGCGATTTTGCAAACGAGTTTTGCGCGCGAGAATGCGCGTGCAGTTGCAGAAGTTTTCACCGACCCGTACTATGCGCGCGTGCTTGTCTTTACGATTGGACAAGCCACGCTCTCGACACTGTTGACGGTACTGATCGCGCTACCCGCCGCCTATATTTTTGCGCGCTATGATTTTCGCGGTGCGGCACTGTTGCGCGCAATGACCACGCTACCCTTTGTGATGCCAACGATTGTTGTCGCGACAGCCTTCAGCGCGTTGTTGGGTCCGCGCGGGAGCATCAATCTGGCATTGATGCAACTGTTCCAACTGGAGCAGCCACCGCTTCGAATTATGCACACCCTCACCATCATTTTGCTTGCACACATCTTTTACAATTTTACGGTTGTCCTGCGCATCGTGGGCGGCTTTTGGAGCAACCTCGATCCACAACTCGAACACGCGGCGCGGGTGCTGGGCGCCACGCGCGCGCGCGCCTTCTGGCACATTACGTTGCCGCTCCTCGCCCCTGCTCTCTTAGCAGCGGCACTCCTTGTCTTTATTTTCAACTTTACCTCGTTTGGCATTATTTTGATTCTGGGCGGTGCACGTTTGGCTACGCTCGAAGTAGAAATCTACCGGCAGACCGTCAACTTGTTCAACTTGCCTGTCGCGGCTACCCTGTCGCTGATTCAACTGATATGCACTTTTGCGTTGACGCTCATCTACACGCGCTTGCAAGCGCGCCTCGCGCGCCCCTTGCGGTTACGTCCGCAAACGACGGTGCGTCGTCCGCTCGCGCGCGCGCGCGAAAAAATAGTCGTTGCGCTCTACCTTGCCGCGATGGTGTTATTCTTGATGACACCACTCGTCTCAATCGTTGTGGCATCCTTCGAAGATGGAGGCAGTTATTACGCGGAACTCTTTATCAATCGTCGCGACTCGATTATGTATGTGCCCCCCATCGAAGCGGTGCGTAATTCACTTTTCTTTGCGAGCGCAACGGTCATACTCGCCGCGAGTCTGGGATTGATCGCGGCATATTCACTTGAACAACGTCAGCACTCCCGTATGTCTGTGCCTGTGCGTCTGCTCGATGCGGTGTATATGCTACCGCTGGGCACCTCCGCCGTGACGCTGGGGTTTGGTTTCATCCTCGCGCTCGGCGGCTGGCGCGCCAGCATTGCTCTGGTGATTCTAGCACACACGCTGGTAGCGTTTCCTTTCGTCGTGCGCGCGATTCTGCCGATAGTGCGGAGCATTGCGCCGCGACTGCGCGAAGCCGCGCAGATGCTGGGCGCGTCGCCCGAACGCGTCTGGCGCGAGATTGATTTGCCCATCGTCACACGCGCGTTGCTCGTGGGCGCCGTCTTTGCGTTTACCGTTTCGATGGGCGAATTTGGCGCGACGATGCTGGTGGCGCGTCCCGACCTGCCTACGATTCCAATGGCGATTTATCGCGTGCTGGCACAGCCGGGGCTGGCGAATTTTGGACAGGCACTCGCGCTGTCAACGATTTTGATGGGCGTCACCGCGCTGGGCATTCTCGCCGTCGAACGGTTGCGCGTGGGCGAAGCAGAATTTTAAGGTGGCTATGCTGGAACTCGTCAACATCACCAAGCAGTACGCAGGTGCACCTTTGTTACACGACATTTCGCTGACGATTCACGCCGGCGAAATTGTGTCGCTTTTGGGACCCAGCGGCAGTGGCAAGACCACGCTACTGCGCATCATCGCGGGGCTGGAACAACCCGAACAGGGGGAGGTGATTTTCGAAGGACGCCATCTGCGCGATGTGCCTCCGCACCGGCGCGGCATTGGGATGATGTTTCAGGACCTGGCACTCTTTCCCCACAAGAACGTTTTTGAAAACGTCGCCTTTGGATTGCGAATGCAAGGGCTGGCGCGTGCCGAGATACGCGCGCGCGTACACGAGACGCTTACGCTGGTGGGCCTGGCGGGATTCGCTGAACGGGACGTGAATAATCTTTCGGGAGGTGAACAACAGCGCGTTGCCCTCGCGCGCGCGCTGGCGCCACGTCCTCGCTTGCTGATGTTCGACGAGCCGCTGGGCGCGCTGGATCGGCTGTTGCGCGAGCAGTTGGTCACGGAACTGCGCGCGATCTTGAAACGTATCGGAATGACCGCGCTGTACGTGACGCACGATCAGGATGAAGCGTTTGCAATGGCGGATCGCGTGGCGATTCTACACGCGACGCGTATCGTGCAGCTAGGCACCCCGGCCGAAATTTATCGAGCGCCAGCAAACACGTTCGTCGCCCAATTTCTCGGCTTGACGAATCTGTTTCCCGCGCGACAACGCGACGATGGGACAGTAGAGACAGGGCTAGGAGAATTTGCACTGCCACCCACAGGACATCCCGGTGGCCCCTCTGTCTATGCGCTGATTCGTCCTGAACGTGTGCGCATCAGCACGACGGGGATTGCTGCGCAGGTAGAAGAGTGTGTATTTCGCGCGGGCAAGTATCGCGCGCGCGTACTGACTGCGCAAGGCGCGCGGATGACTATCGAAACGGAAAACGCTCTAGCCCTCGGCGCCACCATCCATCTGCACATCCAGACTATCGAGTTGATACAAGAGTAGCACAGGATTGAATCCTGTGCTCATTGTCATTACAATTGACAAGACGGCGTCCGCGTGGTATAATAAATCTACCAAACGGTCGGTAGATTGACACCTGCGCGAGGAGTCCGGTGGGTCTGCCCCACCTGCCGCGCGCAGGGATAGCGCAAATTCACCTGGCAAAGGAGGACAATGCAATGGCGCATGTGATCAACCGGGTCGCCGTCATCGGTGCAGGCACGATGGGTGGCGCACTGGCAGCGCATTTTGCCAATGCCGGTATCCCCGTTTACCTTCTCGACATCGTGCCGAACAAGTTGACCCCGGAAGAAGAGAAGAAAGGACTGACGCTCCAGGATCCCGCGGTCCGCAATCGTATCGTGAACGCCGGTCTGGAAGCAGTCAAAAAAGCACGTCCCGCAGCACTCTTTACCCCTCAAACGGTCGAACGGATTACCATCGGTAATCTGGAAGACCATTTCGAATGGCTGAGCCAGTGTGACTGGATCATCGAAGCCATCATCGAGAACCTCAAGATCAAACAAGACCTGATGGCGCGCATTGACGCGGTGCGCAAACCGAACGCCATCATCTCGACGAACACCTCTGGCATTCCCATCAAGGACATTTGCGCGGGACGCTCCGAATCGTTCCAACAGCATTTTCTTGGCACACACTTTTTCAACCCCCCGCGCTATCTCAAACTGCTCGAAGTCATCCCCTCTCCCAAAACATCGCCCGAGGTGCTCCAGTTCGTGGTCGAATTTGGTGAAACCGTACTGGGCAAGGGCGTGGTCGTGTGCAAAGATCGTCCCAACTTTATCGCCAATCGCATCGGAACGCATATGGGCATCTATGCACTCAAGTACACGCTCGAGCATGGCTATGCGTTCAACGAAGTGGACGATTTCACCGGCCCCATCATCGGACGACCCAAGACCGCCTCGTATCGTTTGCTCGATCTGGTTGGCATTGATGTGATGTATCACGTCGCCAAGAACCTGTACGAAGCCGTGCCCGACGACGAATCGCGTGAAGATCTCAAAGAGCCGGGTTTGCTCGAAGAACTCGTCAAGCGCGGTTGGCTGGGGAACAAAGCCAAACAAGGGTTCTACAAAGAAGTCCGCGTCGGCGACAAGCGCGAGTTCCACGTCCTCGATCCCAAGACGATGGAATACAAACCGCCGGAGAAAAAGCATTACGATTCGATTACCAACGCGGAATTCTACGACACGCTGGGCGAACGTCTGCGCTACATCATCTCGCAAAACGATCGCGCCGCGCAGTTCATCTGGGCAACCACCGCGCGCTCGCTGGCGTACGCCTCGCATCGCATTCCCGAAATCGCGGATGAGATTTACGCGGTGGACAACGCGATGAAATGGGGCTTTGCCAACGAAGCCGGTCCCTTTGAAATCTGGGATATGCTGGGCGTTGCCGAGACCGTGGCGCGGATGGAAAAGGACGGTATTCAGGTCGCCGCGTGGGTCAAGGAGATGCTCGCGACGGGTCATCCCACGTTCTACAAGGACGGGCACTATTACGATTTACGCAAGAAAGATTACGTGCCACTCCCGCGACCGAAGAACGTGATTCTCCTGAAAGAGCAAAAGGTCATCAAATCGAATGACAGTGCCTCCTTGATTGATCTGGGAGATGGCGTCGCCTGTCTAGAGTTTCATACCAAGATGAACGCGCTCGACGAAGGCATCATCGAGATTGCGCAAGCCGCGCTGGAAGAAGTGGACAAGAACTTTGTCGGGCTGGTGATTGGCAATCAAGGCGAAGCGTTCTCGGCCGGCGCGAACGTGATGACCATCTACATGGCGGCTGAAGAAAAGCAATGGGACAAGATTGACGCGATCGCCAAAGCGTTGCAAGATTTCTTGATGGCAGTGCGTTACAGTCCCAAGCCCGTTGTCACCGCGCCGTTCCAATACACGCTCGGCGGTGGCTGCGAAGTGGCGATGGCAGGCACGCGCATCGTCGCCCACGCCGAGTCGTACGTCGGTCTGGTGGAAGTGGGAATGGGTTTGATTCCCGCCGGCGGTGGGTGTAAGGAAATGTTGCGCCGCGTCGTTTCGCCGGCGATGCAAACACCCAACGTGGATCCACTGCCCTTCCTGCAACGCGTCTTTGAAACGATCGGCTTGGGCAAAGTGGCAACCAGCGCGGAAGAAGCCAAGCAGATGGGATTCTTTGCGCCGTCGGATCGGATCGTGATGAATCGCGATCAACTGATTGCCGAAGCGAAACGCGCGGTGCTCGAACTGGTCGCTCAGGGATATCGGCCACCGCATCGCGGCAAAATCATCTACGCCGCTGGCGAGCGCTTGCTCGCAGCATTGCATATCGCGCTCTACACGATGGTGCAGGGCAAGTACGCCTCCGAGCACGATGCGGTCGTGGGCAAGAAACTGGCGTACATCCTGTGCGGTGGCAATATCACCTCACCCACCTGGGTGGACGAGCAGTACATTCTGGACCTGGAACGCGAGGCGTTCGTTTCGTTGTGCGGTGAACCCAAGACGCGCGAGCGCATCTCGCATTTCCTGAACACCGGCAAGATTCTGAGGAACTAGGAGGCACACTATGCGTGAAGCAGTTATCGTTTCGGCGGTGCGCACGGCGGTGGGCAAAGCGCCGCGCGGTAAACTCCGCACCCACCGACCTGAAGATATGGCTGCCAGCGTCGTCGCGGCGGCACTGAAACGTGTTCCCGCTCTTGCAGCGGATCAGGTGGAAGATGTCATTTTCGGTTGCGCCTTTCCCGAAGGCGAACAAGGGATGAATGTCGCGCGTATCATCGCGCTGCGCGCGGGCGTGCCCTACAATGTGCCCGCGATGACGATCAATCGCTTTTGCTCCTCGGGCTTGCAAGCGATCGCACTGGGCGCGCAGCAGATCAAAGCAGGCTGGGGCGATGTCATCCTTGCAGGTGGCATCGAGTCAATGAGTATAGTGCCGATGACCGGCTTTCACTTTGCTCCCAATCCCACCCTCGCACTCGAATATCCGGGTGCCTTTCTGGGGATGGGCTTGACTGCTGAGAATGTGGCGCGCGAGTACAACATCACGCGCGAGGAACAGGACAAGTTCGCGCTGCTCAGCCACCAGCGCGCCATCGCGGCGATTGACGCGGGCAAGTTCAAAGACGAAATTGTACCGCTCAACGTCAAAATCGTCGAGTGGAACGATGGCGTCAAGAGTACGCAAGAGTACGTGTTCGATGTGGACGAGGGACCGCGGCGGGATACGACGCTGGAAGCCCTTGCCAATCTCCGCCCCGCCTTTATGCAAGGGGGCACGGTGACAGCGGGCAACTCGTCGCAGATGAGCGATGGCGCGGCGGCAGTGGTGTTAATGTCGGAGGAAAAAGCCAGAGCGCTGGGTCTCAAACCACTGGTCAAGATGCGCGCGTTCGCCGTCGCCGGCGTCAAGCCTGAAATTATGGGGATTGGTCCCGTCGAGGCGATTCCCAAAGCGCTCAAACTCGCCGGGCTGACCCTCAAGGACATTGGGGTCATCGAACTGAACGAGGCGTTTGCCGCGCAAGCGCTCGCCGTTGTCAAGACGCTGAATCTGGACCCGGACAAGGTGAATGTCAACGGCGGCGCGATCGCGCTGGGGCATCCGCTCGGCGCGACGGGCGCCAAACTGACCGTGCAAATCATCAACGAGATGAAACGGCGCAAGGTGCAGTTTGGTCTGGTCTCGATGTGCATCGGCGGCGGAATGGGCGCGGCAGGAATTTTCGAGAATCTGGATTGACGCGCGCGTACCGCCCTGTGGTCAGCTCACCAGACGAATGACCGAGCGTCATACCGTAGGGGCGCAGCATCGCATTGCGCCCCTACCTTACTTGTAGTAAGTGTAATGCAGATTCCCTCTCTGCTTCGCTGGGACGTCTCGCCGGAGGAGGCGGTGCAGATTCAACGTGAACTTGCACAGCGCGTCTGCGAGACCGATGTCCTCGAGACGGTGCGCCGAGTTGCCGGTGTGGATGTGGGCTTGGAAGGTCCCGGCAAGGAAACGGCGCGCGCGGCGATAGTCGTGTTGCAATTTCCTGAACTGGTCCCTATCGCGTATGCCATTGCGCGTGTGCCGGTGACTTTTCCCTACATTCCCGGCTTGCTCGCTTTTCGCGAAATCCCAGCCATTCTGCACGCGCTCGAAAAAATTCGTATCGAACCGGATGTGCTCATCGTGGATGGACACGGTCGCGCGCATCCGCGTCGTCTGGGGATTGCGAGTCACCTCGGTGTCCTGCTCGAGCGCGTGACGATAGGTTGCGCCAAGTCTATCCTCTGCGGACATGCTGCCGAGCCGCCCCAGCGGGTGGGTGCCTGGACGCCCCTGCTGGACGGCGACGAGTGCGTCGGCGCGGCGGTACGCACGCGCGCCAGCGCGTCGCCCGTGTACGTTAGCGTCGGGCATCGTATCACTTTGTCGCGCGCCATCGAACTGGTGCTCCAATGTTGCAAGGGCTATCGGCTACCTGAGACGACGCGCTATGCGCATCGGGTTGCCGGTGGTCACCCCATTCCGCTGGGTGCTGTTCAAACGAGTTGGCTATGATCTTCAGTAATGTCAAAAAAATCATCCAGGCGGCCGAATTGATCAAACACGCGACCCACGCCATCGCCCTGACCGGCGCGGGTATCTCGACGCGTTCAGGTATTCCGGATTTTCGCGGCACCGGCTCGGGATTGTGGACCAAAGTAGATCCAATGCAAGTGGCGTCCATCTGGAGTTTTCTGGAACATCCCGAAAATTTTTACAACTGGATTCGTCCGTTGTCGAAAACGATGCTGGACGCGCAACCGAATGCCGCGCACTATGCGCTGGCTGAACTGGAGACACTGGGACGGCTGCGGACACTCATCACACAAAACATTGATAATTTGCACCAGCGCGCGGGGAGTGTGCATGTGCTCGAAGTGCACGGGCATCTGCGGCAAGCCACCTGTATCCGTTGTTACACGCTGGTGGAAGCACAGCCGTACATCGAACGCTTTGTCGAAGATGGTGTGATTCCCATCTGCCCGACGTGTGGCGGAGTGCTCAAGCCGAACGTCACCTTGTTCGGTGAGACACCGCCGGTGCGCGTGTTGTACCAAGCCCAGCAAGAAGCAGAAAAGTGCGATGTGATGCTGGTAGCGGGTTCGTCGCTGGAAGTGATGCCGGTCGGCGAGTTGCCTTTCCTCGCGCATCGTCACGGCGCGCGCGTGATTATCGTCAATAACGCCGCGACGCCGATGGATCGGTATGCCGCCGTCGTTCTGCGTGACGATGTGGTCGTCGCACTGCCCAAGATTGTCGAGTACGTCAAGCGATAATCTCTCCACGCATCTTTGACCTGCTTTTGACCAAAGTCAGACTCGCAGGTGCGAAAATTAAAGCGCGTCAATGATGCGCCCATCTCTGTCGAATCGGAGCCGATTCAGGTGTAGAACGCCTGCGGTGTGTACGCGCGGCGTTTTTTTGTTAAGATAGAGCACACGCAGTCATTGTGTCTCACCTCAGGAGGTAGGAAAAGCCAATGAGTCTGAAAATCATCAATCAGCCCGACCTGTTACCGTTCATCGAGCGTATGATGAACGACTATGAAGTCATCGGTCCGGTGGCAAACGACACGGGCTTTCGATTTGCCACGCTGACCGCTGCGTCTCAAGTGCGGATGGACTATAACACCACCGTCCTGCCCCCACGCAAAGTCCTGCTGCCCACGCACGAGACGCTCTTTTCGTTCCGTTCAGATATGCATACCGTCACGCCCGCTTTCGATATGAAATGGCGTGTCCTCCTCGGTGTGCATACGTGCGATTTGCATGCCTTGTGTATGCTGGATGAAGCGTTTGCGCGCAGCCAACCCGATGCACATTACATGAAGCGTCGCGCGACGACCGCTATCATCAGTCTGGAATGTCTCACCCCGTGCGATGAACATTCCTTTTGCAAGAGTATGAACACCCTCACCGCCACTTCGGGTTTCGACTTGCACCTGACTGCTCTGGGCGAATTTTACGCGGTGGACGTGGGTACCACAGCAGGCGAGTCCCTCCTTGCCAACTATGCCAAAACGCACGAAGCCACACGCGCCGAGATTGCGCTTTTGGATAAAGCGATGTCGCAAAAGTGGGCAAAATTTCCCACGCGTCTCCACCTCGACGGCAAGGATTTACCGGCGTTGATGGGGATTAGTTACAAAAGCCCGCTGTGGGAAGAAATCGGCAAACGCTGTCTCGCCTGTGGTTCGTGCAATATCGTTTGTCCCACCTGCTACTGCTTCGATGTGCGCGACGAGATTTCGCTCGATGGCAAAGTTGGGGAACGCTATCGCGTGTGGGACTCGTGTCAACTGGACGAGTTTGCGCGCATCGGTAGCGGCGAGAATTTCCGCAAGACGCGTGCGCAACGTCTGCGCCATCGCTTTATGCGCAAAGGCAAGTACATCGCCGAAGCGTTCCTCGGTCAACAGGGTTGCGTAGGCTGTGGTCGCTGTGCGCGCGCCTGCCTGGTGGATATTACCCCGGTGGATGTCTGGAATTCTCTGCACAAGGACCACACATAGGAGGCACTGATGGCAATTCCTGTAATCGAATCCATTTACGTTCCCACCCTCGCGTGGATTTCCAGAGTCGAACCAATGTCGGCGACGGAAAAACTCTTCGTCGTCGAACTGCCGCGCGGTCAATCGCTGGGACACAAGCCCGGTCAATTCGTGCAGATTAGCGTGTGTGGCGTCGGCGAAGCCCCCATTTCGATTTCCTCGTCCCCCAGCCGCAGCAACGGCAAGTTCGAAATGTGCGTGCGCAAGGTCGGCGATGTGACCTCTGCATTGCACCGCATGAAAGAAGGCGATCAAATCGGTGTACGGGGACCCTTCGGACGGGGCTTTCCCATCGAACAGTTCGAAGGGCGTGATATTCTTGTCGCCGCAGGAGGGCTGGCACTTGCGCCGGTACGCAGTGTCATCAATCAGGTTCTCGATAATCGCAAAAAGTACGGACGCTTTATCATCCTCTATGGCGCCAAAAATCCGGCTGAACTGCTCTTCCCCGACGAGCGCGCGGAATGGCAACGGCGCGAAGATGTCGAATACTTTGAAACCGTGGATCGCGGCACCCCCGAGTGGACAGGTCACGTGGGGGTCATCACCACCCTGTTCCCCAAAATCGCGGTCAATCCGCGCAACACCATCGCGATTGCCGAAGGTCCACCGATTATGTATCGCTTTGTGATTATGGAATTGTTAGGCAAAGGCATACCCGAAGACCAAATCTGGGTCTCGCTCGAACGACGGATGAAGTGCGGCGTGGGCAAGTGTGGTCACTGCCAGATTGATCATCTCTACTGCTGCCAGCACGGTCCCTCGTTCAACTATGCCGAAATTAAAGGTGTGATGGAGGCGATATAATGAAACCCAAAGTGGCCTTTTTCGATTTCACCAGTTGCGAAGGTTGCCAACTCACGGTGGTGGACTCGCTCCAGACACACCTCGATTTGCTCAATGTCGTCGAAATCGTCAACTTTCGCGAAGCGATCAGCGAACGGGGTGAAGATTACGCGGTCGCGTTCATCGAAGGGTCTATCACCCGCGCCTCCGACGAGGCGCGCCTGAAGAAAATTCGCGAGCAAGCCGCGGTGCTGGTCGCGCTCGGCGCGTGCGCGCATCTGGGCGGCATCAACGCTATCAAAAACCTCTCACCGCTGGACGAAGTCCGCCGCTACGTCTATGGCGATAAAGCCGACTGGTACGAAACCTACCCGGCACGTCCCATCAGTGCCGTTGTACCGGTGGATGCCTTTATCCCCGGCTGCCCGATTGATCGCGAAGAGTTTATCCGCGTGGTCAAAGCACTCTTGATGGGAAAAAAGCCGCCCATTCCCGACTATCCGATGTGTGTCGAATGCAAGTTGAAAGAAAATATTTGTATGTTCGACAAGGGCGGCTTTTGTTTGGGTCCCGTCACCCGCGCCGGCTGTGGCGCCATCTGCCCCACGTACAACGATGGCTGCGAAGGCTGTCGCGGACTCATCCCCAATCCGAATCAAGATGCGATGAAGGACGTGTTGAAGGAACACGGTCTCACCGTCGAGCAAATCGTGTCGCGGATGACGATGTTTGGAGCGTACCAACTGCAGGCAAAAGACTAGACCGGTGGCGCCATCGCGCGTCCTGCGTTCTTCGGCTTGTCAGGAGATACAACCATGGCACAAAACTTGCATATCCAGGTTCATCACGTTACACGCGTCGAGGGTCACGGCAATATCGTCATCAATGCCAAAAACGGCGTGCTGGAGGAATGTAAACTCGAAATTGTCGAAACGCCGCGCTTTTTCGAAGCGATGCTGCGCGGGCGCCCCTACACCGAAGCCAGCCACATCACCTCGCGCATCTGCGGTATCTGCGCGGTCGGTCATGCGACTGCTTCCTTGCGCGCGTCAGAAAACGCGCTCGGCGTAGAACTTTCCGAGCAGACCTGGCTCTTGCGTAAATTGATCTTCTTTGGCGAGATGCTGGATAGCCACATCTTGCATACCTATATGCTCGTCGCGCCGGACTTTTTCAACGTCGGGAGTGTGATTCCTCTCGCCAGCACGGCTCCCGAGGTGGTCTTGCGCGCGCTCCGTATGAAGAAACTGGCAGGCGATTTGTGCGCCATCATCGGCGGACGGCACACGCATCCCATCTCAATGACGGTCGGTGGTTTTACTCGCTTGCCAACCGTCGAGGAACTCCGTGCCATCCGCGCGCGCTTGATCGAAGCGCGCAAGGATGTGGACGAAACCGTTGCGCTGTTCAAGACCTTGCCCTGGCCACAGTTCAATCGCGAAACCGAATACGTCGCCCTCAGCAAGCCCGACGAGTACGCCTTTATTGATGGCGTGATTACAACAACGGATGGCGGCAGATATTCGATCAACGATTATCGCAAAGTGACGAACGAAAAGTGTGTGCCGCATTCTACATCCAAGCACACCGCGCACAAACGCGAGTCGTATATGGTTGGCGCGCTGGCGCGCTTTAACGTCAATCACAAACAGTTGCACCCGCGCGCGCAAGAAGCCGCCGACGCGCTCGGCTTGAAACCCATCTGCACCAATCCGTATATGAACTCTGCCGCTCAGGTGGTCGAAATCGTGCACAGCGTCGAAGAAGCCATCAAGATTTGCGATGAACTCATCGCGCGCGGCATCCAGAAAGAAAAGCCGTACCAATTTCAAGGTCGCGGCGGCACAGGCGTCGGCGCGTGCGAAGTACCCCGCGGCGTCCTCTTCCACAATTACGAAATCGGGAACGACGGCAAGATCGTCAATGCCAACTGCATCATCCCGACCGGTCAGAATCTGGCAAATATCGAAGCCGATATGCGCGCGCTCGTGCCCCAGATCATTGACCAGGGTCCGGAAAAAGTGACGCTGGCGTTGGAGATGCTCGTGCGCGCGTACGACCCGTGTATTTCGTGCTCGGTGCATTTGCTCAACGTCAAGTTCGTTTAGTTGGTTCGTTGATTCGTTTGTTCGTTGGTTCGTTGGTTCGTTGATTCGTTGGTTCGTTGATTCGTTTGTTCGTTGATTCGTTTGTTCGTTGATTCGTTTGTTCGTTGGAACGATGCAACGATGCAACGATGCAACGATCCAACGATGCAACGATGCAACAATCCAACGATGCAACGATGCAACAATCCAACGATGCAACGATCCAACGATCCACCAATCCAACAATGAAGCCCATCCTCATCCTTGGTCTGGGCAATCTCTTGCAAGGGGATGATGGCGTCGGCTGTCACGTGGTACACGCGTTGACACAATACCCCTTGCCGGATAATATTGAGGTGATGGAGGGAGGAACGCCGGGCGTCGGTTTGCTGAATCTTATCGAGGGTCGCACGCGGGTCATTATCATTGATGCCGCAGAGATGAACCTCACCCCTGGCGAGTTTCGCCAATTCACCGCAGACCACATTGTGCTCACCGGTGCTGCCCAGCGCGTCTCCCTCCATCGGTCGGGCGTCGCGACGGCGCTCGCGCTGGCGCGCGCGTTGAACTTGCCCTTGCCCGAAATTCTCTTTCTGGGCATCCAGCCCGCGCGCGTCGAATGGGGCACCGCGCTGAGCCCCGCCGTAGAGGCGGCGGTGCCGCGCGTGCTCGCGGCAATCTTTGATCAAGTCTCGACCACAGACCGCTGATCGCGAGAGACGCCACGGTCAGCCGGCATCGGTCCGTTGAGGAGTTGACTATGGCAAATGAAAAAATCTTGATTATTGACGATGATGACGATCTGGTATTGGCAATGCGCCTCCCGCTGGAAGCCGCCGGGTACAAAGTGTTCCGCGCGATGAACGGTGTCGAAGGACTGCAAAAGGTCAAGGAAGTTAATCCCGACTTGATTATCCTCGATGTGATGATGGATTCAACAACGGAGGGCTTTCAGGTCTCGCTCACGCTACGCAGTCCCGATCCCAAATCGGAATA
>Ga0308410_1000438_pt1 | contig 22446 bp, 16 predicted proteins | sample HotsprOSTMatCore_FD_203467 | JGI IMG/M metagenome (GOLD analysis project Ga0308410, IMG submission 203467) | Hot spring phototrophic mat microbial communities from Octopus Spring, Yellowstone National Park, Wyoming, United States -... | ecosystem: Environmental > Aquatic > Thermal springs > Hot...
TGCGCGCCGACGGGCCGGACGGGTTCAGCGCGACGCGCGTCTTCCCGCTGACGGTCCGCCCGGCCCGCCCGCCCGTCACCACGGTCAGCCGCCGCGAGGTGCCGCCGGGGCAAACGCTGACGGTCGAACGCGACGCGCTCGCCGCCTTCGTTCCCGGCACCGGGCGCGTCACCGTGACCGTCAACACCGCCTCGCCGGTCGATCTCGCGGCATTGTCGAGCGCGCTCGACCGCTGGCCCTATGCCTGCCTGGAGCAGGTCGTCAGCAAGGGCTTTCCGCTCGTCTTCCTCGGCGATGAGGCGATGATCGGCACGGACCGTGGCGCGCGCCTGCAGGCGCTTGTCGGTGCGGTGCTCGACAAGCAGCGCTTCGATGGCGCGTTCGGGCTGTGGAGCGCGAATGACCAGGCCGAGCCGTGGCTCTCGGCCTATGCGGTCGACTTCCTGCTGCGCGCCCGTGTCGCCGGCGCCGCCGTGCCCGACGCGCCGCTCGAGGCGGCGCTGCGCTACCTCTCCGCCTCGACCGACGATCCGGCCCGCGAGCCGTGGGACCGCGCCGCGCAGGCCTATGCGCTGCACGTGCTCGCAATGGGCGGGCGGCCTCGCCCGGGGGCTGCGCGCGTGATGGCCGATCAGGGGGCGGAGCGTCTGCCGACGGCGCTTGCGCGCGCGCAGCTCGGCGCGGCGCTGATCCGCATGGGCGAGCGCGGGCGCGGCGAGGCGCTGCTGCGCGACGCGACCGCCGATCCGGCGCGCGAGTGGTGGTGGCAGGACTACGGCACCACGCTGCGCGACGCCGCCGCCATGATCGTGCTGGTGAAGGAGGCCGGCGTGCTCGCCGAGCGCATCGCGGCGCTCGTCGATCGCCTGCCTGCGGATCAGATCCAGCCCGCGCGCACCTCGACGCAGGAGCAGGCCTGGCTGGTGGCCGCCGGAGCGGTGCTCGGACGCGACGGCCAGCCGGTCGCGCTCGCGGTCGATGGGCGCGAGCGCGCGCCCGCCGTGCTCACCACGCTCGCGCGCGACGCTCCGGCGCTGCCGGTGGCGCTGCGCAACATGGGCCGCACGGCGGTCTGGGCCTCGGTCGCGGCGACGGGGATCACGACTCAGGCGCCCGCAGCCGCGCGCGACGGCCTGACCGTGCGGCGCAACTTCCTGACCCGCGACGGCCGTCCGGTGAACCTCGACGCGCTGCGCCAGAACGACGTGTTCATCCTGGTGATCGAGGGCCGTGCGGAGACGCGCGTGCCGCACCAGGCGCTGCTGGTGCACGGATTGCCCGCGGGCTGGGAGGCGGAGCCGGCGCGGCTCGGCCCGGGCGAGGTCGCGGCCTTCCCGTTCCTCGGCGCGCTCTCCCGACCGCGCGCGCTCGCGCTGCGCGACGACCGGCTGGTGGCGCAGATCGACCTCTCGCCGGACGAGCCCGCGTTCAAGCTCGCCTTCCTCGTCCGCGCGGTGACGCCGGGCCGGTTCGAGCTGCCCGGCGCGGTGCTGACCGACATGTACAAGCCGCGCTTCTTCGCGCGCCAGAACACGGGGCGGATCGCGGTGGCGCCGGCCGACTGAGATGCGCCGCGCGGCGCTCGCGGTCGCGCTGCTGGCGGCGGGCGTGGTCGCGCTCGACCGCGTCTTCCCGCCCGATCTGTCGCGCGCGCAGGAGGTCTCGGCCGAGGTGACCGACCGCGCCGGCGCGACGCTGTCGGTGTTCCCCGTCGCCGGCGGCCTCTGGCGCCTGCGCACGACCGTCGAGGACGTGCCGCCCGCCTTCATCGCCATGCTGCTCGCGCGCGAGGATGCGCGGTTCCGCTGGCATCCCGGGGTCGATCCCCTGGCGCTCGCGCGCGCGGCTGCCCAGGCGGTGGCGCATGGACGCGTGGTCTCGGGCGGCAGCACGATCACCATGCAGGTCGCGCGGCTGCTTGAGCCGCGGCCGCGCACGCTGCTGTCGAAGGTGGTCGAGATCGCGCGCGCCTGCCAGCTGGAGGCGCGCTACTCGAAGGACGAGATCCTCGGGCTGTGGCTGACGCTGGCGCCGTTCGGCGGCAACCTGGAGGGGGTGCGCGCGGCCTCGCTGGCGCTGTTCGGCCGGCCGCCGATGGGCCTCGATCCGGCCGAACTCGCGCTGCTGGTCGCCTTGCCGCAGCGGCCCTCGGCGCTGCGCCCCGACCGCTTCCCCGCGCGCGCGGCGGCGGCGCGCGGCCGCGTGCTGGAGATCGCGGCGCGTGCCGGCGTGCTGTCGCCGCAGGCGGCCGCGGAGGCGCGGGCGGCGCCCCTGCCGGCTGCGCGGCACGAGATGCCGCGCCTCGCGCGGCACCTCGCCGCGCGCGAGCCCGGCGCGGGACGCGTCGCGACGACGCTCGATGCCCCGTTGCAGGCGGCGCTGGAACGGCTCGGCGCGGATGCCGCTGCGGCGCTGGAGGAGCGCGCCAATCTCGCGGTGGTGGTGCTGCGCAACGCGGACCGGACGATCGCCGCGCATCTCGGCGCGGTGCCGGGCGAGGCGCGCGCCGGCACGCTTGATCTCAGCCGCGCGGTGCGCTCGCCGGGTTCGGCGTTCAAGCCGTTCCTCTACGCGCTCGCCTTCGATGCCGGCGCGGTGCGGCCGGAGACGCGCCTCGCCGATCTGCCGCGCCGCTTCGACGGCTACGCGCCGGAGAACTTCGACCGCGGCTTCGCGGGCGACGTCACCGCGGCCGAGGCGCTCAGGCTGTCGCTGAACCTTCCGGCGGTGGCGGTCGCGGATGCGCTCGGCCCGCTCGCCTTCGTCACGGCGCTGGAACGGGCCGGCGCGCCGCCGCGGTTGCCGCCTGCGGAGGCGGGACCGGGCCTGCCGGTGGCGCTCGGCGGATTCGGCACCACGCTGATGGAGGCCACCGCGCTTGCGGCCGCCCTCGCCGCGGACGGCACGGTCGCGGCACCCGTCTGGCGCGCGGGCGAAACGGCCGAGCGGCGGCGCTTCGTCTCGCGCGAGGCGGCGGGTGCGGTGCGCGCGGTCCTCGCCGCCAGCGCGCCGCCGCCGGGGCTCCCGCCGCAGCTCCATCCGCCGCGGCTCGCCTGGAAGACGGGCACGTCCTGGGGCCATCGCGACGCCTGGGCGCTCGGCGTCTCGGCGACGCACACGGTCGGCGTCTGGGTCGGACGGCCGGACGGCACGCCGCTGCCGGGCCAGACCGGACGCACAACGGCGGCGCCCTTGATGCTGCGCGCCTTCGCGCTGCTGCCGGATCCGGGACCGCTGCCGGACGCGCCGCCCCTGCCGCCGGCGCCGGCGCTCGCGCGGCTCGGCGAGCCGGACGCCGACCGGCTGCGGCTGGTGTTTCCGCCGCAGGGCGCGTCGATCGCGCACGGCGCGCCCGTCACGCTGCGCGCGGCGGGCGGGCAGCGGCCCCTGACCTGGCTGGTGGACGGTGCGCCCATCGCCTCGCCTCGCCACCGCCGCGATGCCGCGTGGCAGCCGGCGGGCCCCGGCTTCTATCGCGTCACGGTGCTCGACGCCGAAGGTGCGGCGGCGGCGGCGGAGGTGCACGTGCGGTCACCCTGAGCGGGTCGCGGGGCGCGCCAGCGTGGCGGCGATGGTGCCAGCGGCGACGATGCCGAGCCCGATCAGGTCGGTGACAGGCTCCGGGGCGAGCATGAGCAGCGCGCCTGCGCCGAGCACCGCGCGCGCCCAGGGTGCGAGCGTGCCGACGCCGTAGAGGTGTCCCTCGAAGGCGGCGGCGAGCACCAGGATCGCGACCGAGGCCGTCGCGGTGGCGAGCAGGATCGTGCCGATCTCGCCGCGCAGGATCAGCGCCGGTTGCAGCACGAAGAACACCGGCAGCAGCATCAACAGGATGCCGACGCGCAACGACGTCACGGCTGTCCGCATCGGGTTCGCCTTGGCGACGAACGCGGCGGCGATCGCGGCGAGCGCCACTGGCGGCGTGATGAAGGAGACGAGCCCCCAGTAGAGCACGTAGAGGTGCGAGGCCATCGGATCGAGACCGGCGGCGACGAGTGCGGGCGCGAGCACGATCGCGAGGAAGATGTAGCACGCGGACGCGGTCATCCCCATGCCGAGGATGAAGCTGGTCGCGGCGCCGAAGAACAGCAGCAGCGGGATGTTGTCGCCCGCATGCTGCACCAGTTCGCGCGAGAACGAGTTGGCCACCCCCGTCACCGACATTCCTCCGATGATCAGCCCGATCCCTGCGATCAGCGCGACGAGGCGCGCCACCGCCTCGCCGGACTCGACGACCAGTCGGACGAAGGCGCGAGGCCCGAAGCCGGTCGCGCGCCGGCGCAGCACTGCCACGCCGAGCAGGAAGAGCGAGACCCAGAACGGCGCCTGCGCCTCGATGCGGTAGACGATCAGCAGCACGGTCAGGCCGACGATGGCGGCGATGTGGTGCCAGCCGCCTGCGAGCGTCGGCCAGAGCGGCGGGATCTCCGCGCGCGGGACGCCCTGCAGGCGGTTGCGGGCGGCGAAGAGATCGGTCTGGAAGAACAGCGCGAGATAGTAGAGCGCCGAGGGCAGGGTGGCCGCCAGCACCACCTCGGCATAGGGCACGTTCAGGAAGCTCGCCATGATGAAGGCGGCCGCACCCATCACCGGCGGCATCAGCGCCCCGCCGGTGGACGCGCAGGCCTCGACCGCGCCGGCGTAGTGCGCCGGATAGCCGCAGCGCTTCATGGTGGGGATGGTCAGCGTGCCGGTGGTCAGCACGTTCGATGTCGGGCTGCCGGAGAGCATGCCGAACAGCGCCGAGGAGACGACCGCGACCTTCGCCGGTCCGCCGCGGCTGGCACCCATCAGCGCGAGTGCGACGTTCATGAAGAACGCCGCTCCGCCGGTGGCGGAGAGCACCACGCCGAACACCAGGAAGCCGATGAGCATGTCGGCGACCACCTGCATCGGGATGCCGATCACGCTCTCGGTGCCGAACACGTGCTCGCGGACCGTGCCCGGCAGGTCGAGCTGCACGCCCCAGAGGAAGCCGGGCATCGCATCGGCGAACAGCGGATAGGCGCCGAACACGAGGCAGACGAAGAACAGGATGGTCTCGCCGGTGCGGCGGAGGCCCTCCAGCACGATCGCGGTGAAGACGCCTGCCAGCACGGTCGGCCAGAACGGCGCCTGAGCGTTCCAGCCGCGCAACTGGATGGTCAGCGCCGAGGCGGCCAGCCACACGCCGAGCCCGGCGAGGGAAGCGGCGAGCAGCCAGTCGAACCACGGCACGCGGCGCGCGTGGCGCCGCGTCGCGGGGAAGGCGAGCAGCGCGATCGCGCCGAACAGGCCGATCACCAGGTAGTGGAACGCGGTGCTGAGCGGGCGGAAGCCGAACAGGCCGAGGTTGAACACCTGGTTCACCGCGATCGCGAGCCCCGCCGTCGAGAGGACGAATGCGGCGGCGAAGGCCGCGCCGTGCAGCCGGCTCGGAGCGTCCGCGAGGGCCCCGGCCGGCGCGGCGCCGGGGCCTGTCACCTGGAGGGCCTCAGCTCAGCGCGGCAAGGGCGGCCGCGCGGCGCTCGCCCCACGCCGTGCCGAGATCCGCCTCGGAGAGATTGCGCCCCCGCGCCTCGGGCAGGAACTCGGCCCAGGCCCGCTGCAAGGCCCGGTGCCGCTTCAGCATCGCCTCCTGCCAGGACTGGTGCTCGGCGCTCCAGAGCCCGGCCTCGCGCAGGTAGCGGATCGCCCCGTCATGGAACGCGGCATCCATCGGCGGCGTGCCGGCGAGCGCCATCTGCCAGCGCGGCATGATCGGGTTGACCCCCTTGTAGAGATCGAAGCTTTCGGCGAGCGCCTTCATGAGCGCATGGACCTCCTCGCCCGGCGCGTCCGCGGGGACGGTGATCATCGGGTAGCGGTAGCCCATCAGCCAGGCCGGCTTGGCCTCGGAGAGGCCGGCGCCGATCGTCTCCTGGAACGGCTCGACGAAGGGGACGGCGCGCTTGGCCGCCGCCCAGCCCTCGGCGTTCGCCGGATCGAGCTCGACCCAGGAGATGCCGCGCGGCGAGGCCTCGAGCTCGCGTAGCGCCGCTGCCGCCGGAGCCGCTCCGGCGCAGTCGGCGCGGCCCTCGATCAGCGCGCGCAGGCTGGCGCCGTAGGACGGCACCTGGACGAGCTGGACGTCGTTCCAGGTCAGCCCCGCGAAGGCGAGGATCGGCTCGACCTTGATGTTCACCGAGGAGTTCGCCGGCGCATAGGCCATGCGCTTGCCCTTGAGGTCGGCCGGCTTGGAGATGCCGCTCTCCTTCGTCGCCACTACCGAGAAGGAATTCTTGCGCCCGGCGAGGGTGCGGAAATCCTGCGGCCCCCAGTCGAGGGCGGCGTATTCGTAGAGGCCCTCCATCGCGAAATAGAGCTCGTTGGCGAGCCAGCCGTGGCTGGCGCGCCGCTGCTTCAGCGGCAGGATGCGGCCGATCGAGGTGCCCGAGGGCTGCAGCCGGACGCGCGTGCCGAAGGCGCGGCCGAACGCGTCCGCGATCGCCGATGCCTCGACATAGCCCGTGGAGCCGACGTCGTAGACCGACCAGACCATGGTGCCCGGCAGGCCGGGTATGCTCCGTATCTGGCCGCTCGCCGGGCGCGCGACCAGCCCCGCGCCGAGCCCGCCCGCCAGCAGCATCGCATCGCGCCGTGTCAGCATCCCGTCCCTCCCTGCGCGCATCGTTGCGGGCAAAGCCGTGCCCGTCGATCCGGCAATCGGCCACAGATGGACGGCCGGCGTCAATCGGGCCGCAGGCCGCCGGACCCGTGCTAAGGTCCGAAAGCGACCTGCCGCCCGTGAGACCCCAGGCATCCTGCCGCCACCGTTCTCGCCCATGCTCCCCGTCGTCCCCGCCCGGGTGAACCGGCCTTGGCCGCGTCCCGGCACCGCACCAGCAGGCTGAGCCCTGGCTTCGACCGCGAGCCTCGCCTTCGCCGTGCGCCCGCGCGTGCTGGCGCGACTGACTGGGCGCGTCGCCCTGCTGCTGACCGGCATCAACGCGCCGCTGGTGGTGATGTCGGCGATCGACCGGGAGTGGGAGGGGGTGGCCGCGCACCTCGCCGTCCTGGCGGTGCTGGTCGGCCTCTGGGTGGTGCTCTCGCGCGGTCGGCCGGCGGCGGTGCCGCAGACCAACGAGGCGATGGTGCTCTCGGTGATCGCCTTCGGCCTCGGCTCGGCGGCACTGGCGCTGCCGTGGTGGGCCGAGGGCGTGCCCCTCGTGGATGCGGTGTTCGAGGGCGTATCGGCCGTCACCACGACGGGGCTCTCCACGCTCGACAGCGTCGAGAACAAGCCGTGGTCGTTCCTGTTCGCGCGCGCCTGGGGCCAATGGTCGGGCGGGCTGATGATCGTGCTGCTGGCGCTGTTCCTGACGCTGGAGCGCGGTGCGGTTGCCGGACGCTGGCTGTCCTACCAGCTCACCGCCGAGGAGGTGATGCTCGGTTCGCGCGCCTGGATGCGCACCATGGCGATCGTCTACGGCTCGCTCTCGCTGGCCGGGGTTGCGCTTTATCTGGCCGCCGGGCTCGATCCGTGGAACGCCGTGCTGCACGGCCTGACGACGGTCTGCGGGGGCGGGTTTTCGACCGCCGATGCGAGCCTTGGCGGCCTGGGCGACCGCGCGGTCCAGGCAGTGGGCATGCTGGGGGGGGCGCTCGGCGCGATCTCGTTCCTGATCTGGCCGCAACTGCGCAGAGGGCGCTGGCGCGAGGTGGTCGGCGCGCCGGAGCTGCGCGTCTTCGCGAGCCTCTGCGTCCTCGGCGCGGTGGCGCTGTTCGCCACCATGACCCTGCTTGCGGGCCTGCCGTGGCGCCAGTCCCTCTGGGACGCGGCGCTGATGTCGCTCTCCTGCCAGGCGACCACGGGGTTCTCGACCCTCGACCTCGCGCGGCTCGATCCGGCCTCGAAGCTGGTGATGATCACGCAGATGATTCTCGGCGGCGACACCGCCTCCACGGCCGGCGGGATCAAGATGTTCCGCCTGATCGCCATGCTGCGGCTGATCCGGAGCGCGATCGCGCGCACGGCACTGGCACCGCATGCGGTCATTCCGACACGGGCCGGCGAGGCGGACCTGATCCGCGGCACGGCGACCGTGGTCACGCTGTTCGCGGTCGTACTGATCGGGGTCTGGGGCATCTTCCTCGGCGCCGGGATCCCGCCGGTCGATGCGCTGTATGACTGCGCCTCCGCGCTCTCGACCTGCGGTGCCTCCGTGGGGGTCGCTTCGCACGCGCTGGCGTGGCAATTGAAGCTGGTCCTGATAGTCATGATGCTGGTCGGGCGTCTGGAGATCGTCGCCGTTCTGGTGCTCGCCTATCCGCGCACCTGGATCGGCCGGCGCCAGGACGAGGGGAGGTAGCGATGCGGGTGGTGATCGTCGGCGCGTCCAACCTGGCGGCGGCGACCGCCGAGTCGCTGGTCCAGCGCGGCCATGAGGTGGTGATCGTCGAGCGCGACCGCGGCCGCATCGAGGAGCTGGGCGAGCGGCTGGACGTGGCGTTCGTCGCCGGCGACGGCATCCGCCCCTCGATCCTGAAGGAGACCTCGCCCGAGGAGTGCGAGGCGCTGCTGGCGCTCACCAACGGCGACCAGGACAATATCCTCGCCGCGCTGGTCGGCCGTTCGGTCGGGTTCCAGCGCGTGCTGCCGAAGGTGTCGGATCCGGAGCTCGAAAACGTCGCCATCGAGGTGGGGCTCACCGAGCTGCTGGTGCCCGAGCGGACCATGGCGCAGGCGATCGCCGACCGGGTCGAGGGCGGGGCGGGAACAGGGGCGGAACAGATGATCCCGGCGGGATTCCGCCTGTTCACCTTCATCGCCACCCTGGAAGATGCCGAGCGCGAGGTGCTGAAGGACCTGCCGCGCGGGGTGAAGCCGCTCGCGATCTTCCGCGGCGACGGGTTCGTGCTGCCGTCGGAGACCGACCAGGTCCATGCCGGGGACCGCGTGCTGCTGATTCTGCCGGCGGACCGTTACGACGACATGCTTGCCAAGCGCGCCAAGGCCAAGCGGCGGGGCTGAACGGCGCCGTGCGCCCCGGCGTCGCCCATTGCGCGCGCGACGGTTGCGTCCGCATGCGCGGCGATGGCTGCCGCCGCGGCGCGGCAGGCGCGGCGCCGCTGCGCGTGACCGGCGGCCGAGGACTGGGTATAGTTTCGGCGATGGACCGCTGTTCGAGCAGATCATGGCTGCGCTGAGCCAAGAGGGCCGGCTCCTCAAGATCGTCTCGCCGCTCGGCGAGGACGTGCTGATCCTTCAGGGGCTGCGCGGCGAGGAGGGCATCGGCAAGCTGTTCCGCTTCCGCCTCGATCTGGCGGCGAACGATCCGGCGATCGCGGCGAACGACATCCTCGGCAAGGCGGTGACATGCACGATCGCGCCCAGGGAGAGCGCCGCGCGGCACATCCACGGCTATGTCGTGCGCTTCGGCCCCGGCGAGGCGACCAGCCGCGACTACACCCAGTACGTCGCCGAGATCGTGCCGTGGTTCTGGTTCCTCACCCACACGCGCGACTGCCGGGTGTTCCAGAACAAGACCACCAAGGAGATCCTGGAGATCCTGTTCGGCGATGCCGGCTTCTCCGCCTATGAGTGGAAGCTGGAGGGTGACCCGCCCGCGCGGGAATACGTGATCCAGTACAACGAGACCGACTTCGCCTTCGCCTGCCGGCTGATGGAGGAGGACGGCCTGTTCTGGTACTTCGTCCACAGCGACCGCGGCCATACCCTCGTGATCGGCGACAGCAACAGCGCCTTCCCCGAGGCCGACGGGCCGAAGCTCGTCTCGGCGCTGGCGGCCTCGGGTGTCGCCACCCACAGCGGCACCGTCACCGAGGAGGTCTGGGTGCCGGGCAAGGTCGCGACCGCGGACTACGAGTTCCGCGCCTCGCAGAACGTGCTGTCGGCGGAGGCGAATTCGGTGCTGGACCGGCCGCTCGCCGACAAGTTCGAGGTGTTCGCCTGGCCGGGCCGCTTCGCCACCACCGGGCATGGCGACAGTGCCGCCTCCGCCGCGGATGGCGACCCGGTGAAGACGCGGATGATCGAGGCGATCGAGGCGCAGTCCGTGCGTGTCAGCTTCTCGAGCCCCGCCGCCTGGCTCGCGCCCGGGCATCGCATCACGATCGGCACCTATGCCGACGACAGCGCTGCGGACAGGACCCTGGTGGTCGAGACGCAGAGCCACCAGGCGGTGGACGAGAGCCACCTGAACGCGCGCGCGGTGCCGTCCTACGCGTGTGCGGTGGTCTGCTTCCCGGCCGACCTCACCTACCGCCCGGCGATCCGCTCCACGCCGCCGCCGATGCCTGGGCTGATGTCGGCGGTGGTGGTGGGGCCGGCGGGCGAGGAGATCTTCGTCGACGAGTTCGGCCGGGTGAAGGTGCAGTTCCACTGGGACCGGCTCGGCGCCAAGGACGAGAACAGCTCCTGCTGGTGCCGTCTCAGCCAGGCCTGGGCCGGCGAGGGCTGGGGCATGTTCCACTTCCCGCGCATCGGCTCGGAGGTGCTGGTCGGTTTCCTCGACGGCGACCCGAACCATCCCGTGGTCATCGGCTCGCTGCACAACGGGCAGAAGACCGTGCCGATCCCGCTGCCGGACGAGAAGACCAAGACCGGCTTCATCACGCGCTCCTCCGCCGGCGGGGGGGCCTCGGACTTCAACGCCTTCTGGTTCGACGACAAGGTCGGCAGCGAGAAGGTCTATTTCCAGGCGCAGAAGGACTACGAGCGACTGGTCAAGAACAACGAGACCGTTCACGTGAAAGCGAACCGTAGCTTCAAGGTGGACGGCAAGCAGGACCACGTCACCAAGGGCAATTACGACTTCAAGGTGACCGAGGGCGACCACAAGGTGACGATCGAGCAGGGCAACCGGATCGTCCAGGTCAAGATGGGCAACTACAGCACCAAGGTGGACATGGGCAACATGGACACCAAGGTCGGCATGGGCAACTACGAGGTGAAAGTCCCGCTCGGCAAGATCGCGATGGAGGCGATGCAGGAGATCACCCTCAAGGTCGGCGGCTCGAGCGTGAAGATCGACCAGATGGGGGTCACGATCAAAGGCATGATGGTGAAGATCGAAGGGACCGTCATGCTCGAGGCCAAGGGCCTGATGACCAAGCTGGACGGCGACGCGATGCTGATGGTCAAGGGCGGCATCGTTATGATCAACTGAGAGGGGGGCGATGAGCACGCAGGACACTGCCTCGCCTCGCCGCCCGCCGGTCAAGCTGAAGGCGGCGGACATGAAGACGGTGCTGGAGCGGGCCGAACTGACGCCAGACGCGCAGCGGATCGCGGCCGGCTGCGCGGACGTGCCGGCCGCCCTCGATGCGCTGATCCAGGCCTCGCTCGTGACCGATGCCGCCCGGCTGGTCGCGCACGCCCTGCCGAAGCGCGAGGCCGTCTGGTGGGCCTGCATGTGCGCGCGCGCGACCGAGACTGCCCCCGCGCCGGCGGACGCGGAGGCGCTGGCCGCGGCCGAGGCCTGGGTGCGCAAGCCGGAGGAGCCGAACCGTCGGCAGGCCATGGCGAAGGCCGAGGCCGCCGGGTTCCGCACGCCCGAGGCCTGGGCCGCGATCGGCGCGTTCTGGTCCGGCGGCTCGATGGCGCCGGAGGGCCAGCCGGTGGTGCCGCCGGGCGATCACCTGACCGGGCTCGCGGTCGCGGGCGCGGTGTCGCTCGCCGCCGTCCGCAAGCATCCCGAGAAGGCGGATGCGACGCTGCGCGTCTTCCTGACAAGCGCGCTCGACATCGCCGGCGGCGGCGCCGGCCGCATCGCGCCGGTGGCCTGAGGCCTGCCGCCGTGCTTCCCGCCGCGCGCCTCACCGACATGCATGTCTGCCCGATGTTCACCGGGCCGGTGCCGCATGTCGGCGGGCCGATCGTGGGGCCCGGCGCGCCGACCGTGCTGATCGTGGGCCTGCCGGCGGCGCGGGTGACGGACATGTGCGCCTGCGTCGGTCCGCCGGATGTGATTGTCATGGGCAGCACGACCGTGCTGATCATGAATCTACCGGCGGCGCGGCTGACCAGCCCATGCGCGCATGGCGGGCTGGTTGTCGGGCCCTGCGCGCCGACCGTGCTGATCGGCGGATGAGTTGACGATGGACCTCGTGCTCTCGATCGTGCGCTGCCCCGATGCGGCGGTGCCCGAGACCCGCAGCTTCGGCGGCGGCGAAGTCGTGATCGGCCGAGGCGAGGATTGCGGCTGGAAGCTCGCCGACCCGGACCATCACCTCTCCCGCCGCCATTGCAGCGTCGCCTACCGCGCGGGCGCGTGGCGCGTGACCGACCTCTCGACCAACGGCACGCACGTGAACCGCTCACCCACGCCGATCGGCAAGGGCAACGAGGTCGCGCTGCGCGACGGTGACCGGCTGACGCTCGGCGAGTACGAGATCGAGGTGCGGCTGCGCGACAGCGCTCCGGCCGGCCTCGGCGGCACCGGCGGGCGGGGCGAGGATCCGTTCGCGCCCTTCACGGCCGAGCCGCCCGCCGGCCCCGGGCCGGTCAACCTCGGCGGGCCGCTGATTCCCGACGATTTCAGCCTCGACGTGCCGGGCCCGGCCGAGGCCGAGCCGTGGCACGGCGGCAGCCGGGCGGACCATGCGCCGGCGACGTCCGACTTCTATGCCCCGCCCAAGGTGACGGTGCCGCTCATCCCGGACGATTTCGACCTCGATCCGGCGGGCGGCACGGCGCCGCCGCGACCGCCCGGCGCAGCGCCGGCCGGCAAGCTGCCCGAGGCCTGGGACCTCGACGCGTCGCCTGCGCCGCCGCCGGCATCCCCCCGCGGCGTGACGCCGGGGATCGCCCCCGCCGCGGCGCAGGCGCCGCCCGAGGCGTGGGACCTCGACCCGGCCCCGCCCTCCGCCCAACCGCCACCGCCCGTCCGTCCGGCCCCGCCGCCCCGGGCCGCCCCGCCCGCGCCGGCCGGGCCGGGCGATGCCGCGCTGCTGCAGGCCTTTCTCGACGGCATGGGCCTCTCCGGCCTGGAGCCGGGCGGGCCCGATCCGGCGACGCTGATGAAGGGCCTCGGCGCCGCCTTCCGCGCCTTCGTCGAGGGCCTGCGCGAGGTGCTGATCACGCGCGCGACAATCAAGAGCGAGTTCCGCATCGAGCAGACCATCATCGCCGCGCGCGGCAACAACCCACTGAAGTTCAGCCCAACAGCCGAGGATGCGCTGGCGGCGATGCTCGGCCGCAGCCGCGCCTTCATGGCGCCCGACGCCGCGGTCAGGGACGCGCTCGACGACATCAAGCGGCACGAGCTCGCCACCATGCAGGCGCTGCAGGCGGCGGTGCGCGCGCTGCTCCGCCGGCTCGATCCGGCGGCGATCCGCAGCGAGGCCGAGCAGGGTGGCGGGCTGTCGCTCCTCCCGGCGCAGAAGCGCGCGCGCGCCTTCGAGATCTACGAGCAGCGCTTCGCCGCCGCCCTCGCCGATCTCGACGACAGTTCCGACGGCGCCTTCGCGCGCGCCTTCGCCAAGGCCTACGAGGCCGCCTCGGGCAGGCGGCAGGGAGGAGAGGCGTGACCGACAGACAGCATGGCGCGCAGCCTGGCGCGGCAGGGCGACGCCTGGTGCTGGCCGCGCTGGGCGCGGGGCTGATCGCCGCCGGCCAGCCGCCGCCGCCGGTGGTCGATCTCACCGTGCAGATCGGGCCGCAGGTCAACCCGGGGGTGGACGGGCGACCCCTGCCGGTGGCGGTGAAGCTCTACCTGCTCACGGCGGCGGGCAGGTTCCAGGCGGCGGACGTCTTCGCGCTCATCGAGCGCGAGGCGGCGACCCTCGGCGCCGAGCTGATCGCGAGCGAGCAGATCGTGTTCGAGCCGGGCCAGACGCGGCAGATCACCCGCGAGGCCGACAGCCGCACCCGCTTCCTCGGCGCGGCCGTGCTGTTCCGCGACATCGACCGCGCGCAGTGGAAATCGATCCAGCCCGTCGCCTCGAGCGGCGTCACCCGCCTGCGCCTCACCGCCGACCGGCTGGAGAGCGCGCTTAACCCCGCCTAGGGAACCGATGTAGCCTGCTCCACCCCAGGTGGAAGGGACGGAATGTTCTGGCAGAACAAGGTGGTCTGGCGCGAGGGGATGTTCCTGCGCGCGCAGCACTTCCAGCAGCAGGACCGCTTCGTCGAGGCGCTGGTGCGATCGGCGACCGCCTCGCTGACGCCGTTCCCCTGGGGGGTGGCCAGCCTGACGATCGACCGCGAGCTGCTCGGCACCGGGCGCTTCGCCCTCGCCGCGGCGACCGGCGTGCTGGAGGACGGCACGCCCTTCGCCATCCCCGACCAGGCGGACCATCCGCCGCCGATCGAGCCCGGCGAGAACGTGCGCAACTGCCTCGTCTATCTCGCCGCGCCGACGCGGCAGGCCGGCGCGATCGAGGTCGGCTCCGACGGGCCCGAGGCCAAGGCGGCGCGCTTCGCCCCCGCCGCCTACGAGGCGTTCGACACGCACTCGGCGTCGGCCTCCGCCGCCGAGCTCCAGGTCGGGCGGCTGCGGTTGAGCTATTTGCTGGAGACCGAGGACCGCGGCGGCTTCATCGGCCTGCCGGTGGCGCGCATCCTCGAAGTGCTGCCCGACCGCAAGATCGTGCTGGACGAGCGCTGGATCGCGCCGGCGCTGGTGTGCAGCGCGGTCGCGCCGCTGATGGGCTTCATCAATGAGCTCACGGGCATGCTGCGCCAGCGCGCCGAGGCGATCGCGGCGCGGCTCGGCCAGCCGGGCGCGCGCGGCGTCGCCGAGATCACGGACTTCCTGCTGCTCCAGACCATCAACCGCGTCGAGCCGCTCCTGTCGCACTGGTCGGCGGCCGGCGCGGTGCACCCGGAGACGCTCTACCGCGCGCTCGCCTCGCTCGCCGGGGAGCTCGCCACCTTCACCGAGGCGTCGCGCCGCCCGCCCGCCTATCCGGCCTATCGTCACGAGGACCTGCAACGCAGCTTCGCCCCCGTGATCGCCGATCTGCGCAAGAGCCTCTCGGCGGTGGTGGAGACGACCGCGGTGGCGATCCCCCTGCAGGAGCGGCGCTTCGGCGTGCGGGTCGGGCCGATCGTCGATCGCAACATTCTCAAGGCGTCGCAGTTCGTGCTCTCGGTGCAGGCGGACATGCCGACCGAGCAGCTCCGCCGCCTCTTCCCGAACACCGTGAAGATCGGCGCGGTGGAGCAGATCCGCGAGCTCGTCAACGTCGCCCTGCCGGGCATCGCCGTGCGCGCCCTGCCGGTGGCGCCGCGGCAGATCCCGTTCTACGCCGGCGCGATCTATTTCGAGCTCGATCGCGGCAGCCCGCACTGGCAGCAGATGCAGACCTCGGGCGGGTTCGCGATCCATGTCTCGGGCGACTATCCCAACCTGAAGCTCGAGCTCTGGGCGATCCGGGGCTGAGGAGCGCCAGATGCCGCAGGACAATCCCTTCGCCGAGCCCGGCGACGACGACAGGACGGTGATCCGCCCCGCGCCGGGCGGGCGGGCGCGGGTGGAGCAGCGCCAGGCCGCCGCGCCGGGCGAGCCGTCGCCCCCGCCGCCGCCCGCCGCGCCGCCCGCCGCGCCGCCCGCCGCCGGCAGTGCCGAGGCGGTCCCGCGCGTCGGCATCAACCCGCTCGCAGCCGCGGCCGCGCCGCTGCTCGATCTGGTCGGCCGGCTCCGCAACACCGCGCGCCCGCCCGAGGCGGGCGATCTGCGCGAGCGCGCGATCGCCGCGCTGCGCCAGTTCGAGGCCGATGCGCGCGCGGCCGGCGTGCCGGCCGAACAGATTCGCGCCGGGCATTACGTGCTCTGCGCCACCCTCGACGACGTCGTGCTGAACACGCCCTGGGGCAGCCAGAGTCCGTGGGCGACCGCGAGCCTGATCGCCACGTTCCACCGCGAGACCGGCTCGGGTGAGCGCTTCTTCGCCCTGCTCGAGCATCTCCAGAAGGAGCCCGGCCGCCACAAGGAGGTGCTGGAGCTGATGCATCTCTGCCTCAGCCTCGGCTTCCAGGGCCGCTACCGCCTGAGCCCGCGCGGGCCGGCCGAGCACGAGCGGGTGCGCGAGAGCCTCTACGCCGTGATCATGGCGCACCGCCAGCCGCCGCCGCGCGATCTCTCGCCGCGTTGGCGCGGGCTCGAGGCGCCCTGGCGCCCGCCCGGACGCGCGGTGCCGCTCTGGGTGATCGGCGCGCTCGCCGCGGCGATCCTGGGCGGGCTCTACGCCTTCTTCGCCTTCTCGCTGAACAGCCGCTCGGATGCGGTGTTCGCGCAGGTGCTCGAGGTGCCGCCGCTGGCCCAGCCCGCGCTCGCCCGCGTCGCTCCGCCGCCGCCTCCGCCGCCCCCGCCCCCGGCGCGGGCCGGGCCCGACCAGGCGACGCGGATCGCGACCTTCCTCGCCCCCGAGATCCGCGAGGGGCTGGTCGCCGTGCTCGCCTCGCCGCAGATCATCGTCATCCGCATCAAGGCCTCGGGCATGTTCGCCTCGGCCCAGGCGGAGGTGACGCCGCGCTTCGTGCCGATCCTGGAACGCATCGGCCAGGCGCTGAAGGACGAGCCGGGCGACGTCCTGGTGGTGGGACATTCCGACTCCGTCCCGATCCGCACCGTGCGCTTCCCCTCCAACTGGCACCTCTCGGCCGCGCGCGCGGAATCGGCCCGGGCGGTGATCGCGCGCACGATCGGCGCCCCCGATCGCCTGCGCTCCGAGGGGCGGGCCGATGCCGAGCCGATCGCCGACAACGCGACCCCCGAGGGGCGCGAGCAGAACCGGCGCATCGAGCTGATCATGCCGCGCATGGAGCGGCCGCTGTGACGCCGCCCGCCGGGCTCGCCGCGCTCGCCGGCTCGCTCTGGCTGCGCGCCGGCGTCAGCCTGATCGGCGTCGGACTGCTGGCGGGACTGGTCTGGTGGTTCGGCCCGCTCCTGTCGGTCGGCGGGGTCGCCCCGCTCGAGGGCGAGCTGGCGCGGCTCGGCGTCATCGCGGTGCTCGTGCTGGTCTGGGCGGGCTGGACCTTCCTCTCCTGGCGCAAGCGCGCGCAGGCCGAAGCCGCGCTGATCGCCGGCGCCTCCGCGGCCGATCCGACCGCCGAGGCGGTCTCGGACGAGGTCGCGGCGCTGAAGTCGAAGCTCGCCGAGGCGCTGACCCTGCTCTCGAAGGCGCGCGGCGCGGGCGCGCTCTACGAACTGCCCTGGTACGTCATCATCGGCCCGCCGGGGTCGGGCAAGACCACGGCGCTCATGAACGCCGGGCTCAACTTCCCGCTCGCCGACCGCATGGGCGCGGCGCGGCTCTCCGGCGTCGGCGGCACGCGGCTCTGCGACTGGTGGTTCACTGACGAGGCGGTGCTGATCGACACGGCCGGCCGCTACACCACCCAGGACAGCGACGCGGCGGTGGACAAGGCGGGCTGGCAGGCCTTCCTCGACCTCTTGCGCCGCAACCGCCCGCACAGCCCGCTGAACGGCGCGCTGGTCGCGATCAGCATCGCCGATCTCGCCACCCTGCCGCGCGAGGAGCGGCTCGCGCATGCGCGCGCCGTGCGCGCGCGGCTGAAGGAGCTCGACGAGCGGCTCGGCGTGCGCCTGCCCGTCTACGTGCTGTTCACCAAGGCCGACCTGATCGCCGGCTTCACCGAGCATTTCGACGATCTCGACAAGGAGGGGCGGGACCAGGTCTGGGGCGAGACCTTCCCGCGCGACGCCAGGGGGGCCGAGCCGTTCCGCGCCGCCTTCGCGAGCCTGCTCGAGCGCGTCAACGCCCGCATCCCCGTGCGCGTGCAGAGCGAGCGCAGCCCCGACCGGCGCGCCGCGCTGGCGGCCTTCCCGGCGCAGCTCGCCTCGATGGAAGGACCGGCGGCGGAGTTCCTCGACGCCGCCTTCGGCGAGAGCCGTCTCGATCCGGCACCGTTCCTGCGCGGCGTCTATCTCACCTCCGGCACGCAGGAGGGCACGCCGATCGACCGGCTCACCGGGGCGATGGCGCGGCTGTTCAACGTGCCGACCGCGCGTCCCGCCGCGCCGGCGCCGGGACAGGGGCGGAGCTACTTCCTCGGCCGGCTGCTGCGCGAGGTGGTGTTTGGCGAGTCCGGCCTCGTCGCCGCCAAGCCCGGCGCCAGGGCGCGCAGGCGCACGGTCTCGATCGCCGCCTGGGCGATCGCGGCGGTCGCGGTCCTCGGCCTCGGGGGCGTGTGGTTCGACGCCTACCGCACCAGCCAGCAGCAGGTCGCCCGGCTGGAGACGGCGACGCGCGAGTTCGGCGAAGCCGCGCGCACGGTGCAGTTCGATCCGGTGGCGGAAGCCGACCTGCTGGCGGTGCTGCCGCTGCTGGACCGCGCCCGCGCGCTGCCTTTCGGCCCCGACGACCGGGAGCGCGGCTCGGGCCTCGGGCTCGGGCAGGCCGACAAGCTCGCCGCGGCCGCGAACGCCGTCTATCGCCGCCAGCTCGACCGCGTGCTGCTGCCGCGCCTGCTCTGGCGGCTGGAATCGCAGATGCGCGGCGCGCTCAACAGGCCCGACTTCCTCTACGAGGCGACGCGCGTCTATCTGATGCTCGGCCAGCAGGGGCCGCTCGATCGCGCGCTCATCCGCGACTGGATGGCGCTCGACTGGCAGCAGGCCTTCCCGCAGCACGCCGATGCGCGCGCCCGTCTCGCCCGGCATCTCGATGCGATGCTCGCCGCGCCGATGCCGGGCTATCCGCTCGACGGGGCGCTGATCGACGAGGCGCGGCGGGTGTTCTCGCGCCTGCCGCTGGCGGGGCGGGCCTATTCGCGCCTGCGCCCGATGGCCGCGGCCGCGAACATCCCCGAGTTCTCGCCGGCCCAGGCGGCAGGGGCCGCGGGGGCGCGCGTGTTCACGCGCGCCTCGGGCAAGCCGCTGACCGAGGGCATCCCGGGTGTGTTCACGGTGCAGGGCTTCCACCGCGCCGTGCTGCCGGCGCTGCCGCTCGTCGCGCGGGAGGTCGCCTCCGAATCCTGGGTGCTGGGCCCGGGCAGCGCGGTGGCGCTGGACGAGGCGGCGCTGGCGCGGCTGCAGCGCCAGATCCTCGACGAGCACTACTATCCGGCCTATGCGCAGGCGTGGCAGGAGCTGCTGGGCGATCTCGCGATCGTGCCGTTCCGGGCGATGCCGCAGGCGATCGACACGCTGAACATCCTTTCGGCGCCGCAATCGCCGCTGCGCGACCTGTTGCGCGCGGTGGCGCGCCAGCTCACCCTCTCGCAGGACCCCGACGCGGCGCCGGCCCAGCCCGGGGCCCAGGCGGGGGCCGCGCCGACCACGCCGGCGCAGCGGCTCCAGGCCGTGTTCGGCGCCGCCGCCCCGCCCGGCGAGGCGGCGAAGCCGATCGGCGCCGCGATCGACGAGCGGTTTGAGGCCCTGCGCAGCTATGTCGGTTCCGGTCCCGGCGCGCCCGTCGACAACACATTGCGCATCCTGAACGAGCTCTACCAGCAGCTCGCGCGCCTTGCCGCTTCGCCGGCCGGCGCGCCGCCGCCGGCCGCGGGGCTCGATCCGGCGCAGCAGCTCCAGGGCGAGGCGGCGCGCGTGCCGGCGCCGGTGGATGGCTGGCTGCGCGCGGTCGCGCGGTCCAGCACGGCGGTGCGCGCGGGCGGGGTGCAGCAGGCGGTCGCCGGCGCGCTCGCCGCCGGTGTGGCCCCGCTCTGCACGGCGGCCGTCACCAACCGTTTCCCCTTCGTGCGCGGCGCCCAGGCGGAGACGCCGATGGACGACTTCGCGCGGCTGTTCGCGCCGGGCGGGCTGATCGACGGGTTCTTCAACACCAATCTCCGCCCCTTCGTCGATATCGGCGCGCGGCCGTGGCGCCTGCAGCCCTCCGACGGCATCACCTTGCCGATCAGCCCGGCCGCGCTGATGAACTTCTATCGTGCCTCGGTGATCCGCGACGTGTTCTTCGCCGGCGGACCGCAGCCGCAGATCCGCTTCGAGGTGCAGCCGGTGTCGATGGACCAGGGGGCGCGCCAGGCGCTGCTCGATCTCGACGGCGTGACCATCAGCTACGCGCACGGTCCGTCGCGCCCCACCCAGGTGATGTGGCCGGGGCCGAACCGCATGACGAATGTGCGCCTGGTGCTGGACCCGCCGCCGGCGAGCGGCGTCGGCACCATCAACGAGTCCGGCCCGTGGGCGCTGTTCCGGCTGTTCAGCCGCGCCGAGGTCGCGCGCGGGCGGGTGCCGGAGGAGTTCTCGCTCACGTTCCGCATCGGCGAGCGCAGCGTCACCTACGTCGTCCGCGCCGGCAGCGTGTTCAATCCCTTCGCGCTGCGGGAGCTCTCGGAGTTCCGGTGCCCGACGCTGCCCTAGCGGACGCGGCCTCGCCGCCCGGGCTGTTCGGCAAGCTGCCCGAGCAGAGGGATTTCGTCCGCCGGTCGCTGCCCGAGTCCTTCGTCGCGCCCTGGGATGCCTGGCTCCGCGCCGGGCTCGAGGAGAGCCGCACCCGGCTCGGCGAGGCTTGGCTTGCGGCCTTTCTCGAGGCGCCGATCTGGCGCTTCGCCCTCGCGCCCGGGCTGTGCGGCCGGTGCGGCGCCGCCGGCGTGCTCGCTCCCAGCGTGGATGCGGTGGGGCGGCACTTCCCGATCACGCTCGCCGCGCTGACGGACGCGCCGCCCGATCCCTCCGCCTCGCCCTGGCATGACGCGCTGGAGGCGATCGCGATCGACGCGGTGACCCAGGGCTGGACGGCCGACCGGCTCGCCGTGGCGCTCGCTCCGGTGGGCGCCCCGCCCGCGGGCGGCGCGATCGGCGGCAGCGTCTGGCACACCCTCGGCGCGCCGCGCGTGCGGCCGCGACGGCTGGAGCTCGCCGGCCTGCCGGCGCCGACGTCCTTCGCCGGCATGCTCGCCGATGCGGCGGGCGAGGCGGCCGCGCCGTGAGCATCGCGCCATGAGCATCGCGCCGTGAGCATCGCGCCATGAGCATCGCGCCATGAGCATCGCGCCATGAGCATCCCAGGGGCCTGCCGCGGCTGGGGTGCGACGCACGCCGGAACGAAACGGTCGAGCAACCAGGACGCCTACCTGCTGCGCGGCGAGATCGGCCTCTGGGCCGTCGCCGACGGGGCGGGGGGGCACGGCGGCGGCGAGATCGCCTCCGCGCGCGTCGTCGAGGAGCTGCGGAAGCTGCCGGTCGGTCTATCCTCGGGCGAGTTGCTCGCACGCACCCGCGACGCCCTTCAGGCGGCGAATGCGAGCCTGCGCGCGGAGGCGCAGGCACGGGGACCCGGCGCCATGCTCGCCTCGACGGTGGTCGCCCTCCTGGTGCGGGGCGGGCATTTCGCCTGCCTCTGGGCCGGCGACAGCCGATGCTATCTGTGGCGCAACGGCTACTTGACGCGGCTGACGCGCGATCACTCGATGGTGCAGGAACTGGTCGATGCGGGGCAACTCTCGGAAGAGCGGGCGGCGCATCATCCGCACGCGAATGTCGTCACGCGGGCGGTCGGCGCCGATGACGAACTCCGGCTGGACAAGGTGACCGGTCAGGTGGCGCCGGGGGATCTGTTCGTGTTGACCTCGGATGGGGTCGCCAAGGATCTCGGAGATGCGGCGATCGCGGCGGCGCTGATCGCCGGCGGGGACGGTCAGGGGCTCGCGGACTCGCTGATCGCGCTGGCGATGGCCGCGGGCAGCACCGACAACGTCACGGCGGTGGTGGTGCGCTGCGGCTGACGGAGGGACGCCCACAGAACCGAAAAAGGCCCGGCGCCGCGCGCCGGGCCCGAGCCGTCGCACGTGTCGCGCGCGTCACATGGTCTTGGCCGCACCGATGTCGTAGGCGACGGTCATCGCCCCGGCGGAGGCGCCGGCCGCATCGCTGCCCTTGTACTTGTATTCGAACTTCACGAAGTTGAGCGACAGCGACTCCGAGGGCGCCTCGCCACCCGACGAAACGGAATAGCTGGCGATGAGGGTATCCTCGAACTTGTAGGTGCAGAGCGCCTCCATCTCCTTGCCGGTGCGGGTGATGACGATCTTCACCTGCTTGCCGGTCATGCCGACGAGCCCCTCTTCGAACAGCAGGGGCGAGGCCTTGTCCATGACCTTCGTGACCACGACCTCGCTGACCGAGGGGGCGGAGGCTTCGCGGTTCGCGGCCCGACCGGTCGGCGTGGAGATGCCGCGGCCCGAGCCGAACTGGAACGAGCTGAGCTCGATCCACTTCTCGTAGCCCTTCGCCGTGACGTTCCCCTCGATCCCATCATAGTGCATGTAGATCGCCATCAGACCTTTCCCTTCTCACGCTTGCAGCAGATACGGCCGCGCAGGCTCCGCCGACCCGCCGGTACACCATCGCCCACATGTCTCGGTAACGTAGCCGAAACCTCCAGCGGATGCGAGTGGGACCTCGAGGCCAGCGGGACATCCGGTCCGCCGACCAAGGCCGTCGCCGGCGTCACATGGTCTTCGCCGCGCCGATGTCATAGGCGACGGTCATCGCCCCGGCGGCCGCGCCCGCCGCATCGCTGCCCTTGTACTTG
>Ga0308410_1000441_pt1 | contig 22429 bp, 16 predicted proteins | sample HotsprOSTMatCore_FD_203467 | JGI IMG/M metagenome (GOLD analysis project Ga0308410, IMG submission 203467) | Hot spring phototrophic mat microbial communities from Octopus Spring, Yellowstone National Park, Wyoming, United States -... | ecosystem: Environmental > Aquatic > Thermal springs > Hot...
CCTAAAGAAAAATGCTACTAAGCACAAGTGCTTTAAGCACTTAATTAAGAAAAACGCTATTAAGCACCAAATGCTTCTAAAAATTAGAATAAGGAAGTGCTATTAAGTACAAGTGCTTATAGCACGAGGTGCTTCTAGCACAAGTACCTTAAGCACATTACTTTTAGTAGTCCCACCCTCCCACCCTTAAAATTCTAAGGGAGGCTATCGCCTCCCTTAACCCTAATAGAGAAGTGCTTTTAGCACAAAGTGCTTTAAGCACAAAGTACTTTAAGTACCTAGTGCCATAAGCACCTAATTAAGAAAGTGCTTTAAGCACAAGGTGCTATTAAGCACAAAGTGCTATTAAGCACACCTAAACCTTTTTCACTGAAGAGTTATACAAGTACTACTAATCGTAAAAAATCTTCAAAAAATTCTGATAAGCACAAACCTAGCAAATCTATAAATAAGTTTTATAGGGAAAACAATCAAGTCGAGAAGGAATTTCTTTAATCTAGACAAGTCTTCCATCTTTTTAATGTTTTCAAAGTCTTCTATAGCTTTTTCTATTGGCAGAAGTGGATTCTTAGTATTTTCCTTGAGATAGTGCCAATGGTCCATTATCCATATATACATGTCTTCCGGCGTCCTCTCAGGGAAATACCTATCAAGCTTTCTTTCTTTTATAAGCTTTACAACTTTTGAAAATAGCTTTTCGTACCAATCCTTAACTGCTTCCTCCATAGATACTGCTCTACCTAACTTCTCCCCTAGGAAATACCTATAGGTATTTATGTGGTCTATAAGAACAAAATAATACCACGGATTCGTAAGCCTTATTTTCACATCTGGAAAAACCTTATCAAATTTTGTTTCTTCAACAAAAGTCTTGTAAGCGTTAGCGAGCAACAACTCTTTTTCGTTAAGGTCCTTAATAGGGAAATCTAAAACTATCTCAACAACCTCAGCATCAATGAATTCAAGCCCTAACTCCTTAGCAACCGAAACCCTATGATTACCATCCTTAACAATGTAATAATCCCCAATCTTATACACTGAAATAGGCGGTATCTTAGGATTCGAGTCCAAGTAATCCATCATGTTTTCCCATTTTTCCCTTATCCCCTCATGCCTAGGTAAAAAAGCTCTATCAAAATCAAGATACCTACCCTCACTGCCCTTTATGTTCTTTATAGGTATACTCTGTATACCTCTATAAACAAAAACATTTGATTTTATAAGGTCTTTCACTTCATCAAAAGAGAAAAGCTCATAGTTACCAACCGTTAGCCCCATCACAAGCCTATTAAGTTCTGACTTCATCTTAGCCTTTTCAAACTCAATTCTACTTTTTAAAGACATACACTTATTATAAAACCAAACTCCACTTCAAAAACAATTCAAGTGAACACCCCTTCTCCCAACTTTCATTATAGTTTTGATAAAAGCTAATCACCTTAACCTTGTCGAAGTTTAATGAAATTGCTACAAAAGGTATTATAAGTAAAAATTTTCATATCAGAGAGGCGTAGCCTCTCTGTAAAGAATTAATTAGTTGAGAAACTCATCACCTCAGTAATATCAGGTAATGACTTTAGGACAAAGTTTTCTCTCTTTGGCTTCTCTCCTAATATTTCCTCTATCTCCTTAGCTGTGAGTGTCTCTCTCTTTATAAGTTCGAAAGCCAACTTCTTAAGCTTATCCATATTCTCCTTTATTATCCTCATCGTTTGATTGTAGCAATAATTAATTATTGCCTTTATTTCGCTATCTATCACCTCTGCCATCCTCTCACTGTATGTTTTCCTTACAGCTATATCCTTAGCTAAGAAAACAGGTCCTTCCTTTTCACCATACTGTATAGGTCCAAGAAGCTCACTCATTCCCCACTCGCACACCATAGCTCTAGCTATCTTAGTAGCCTTCTCAATATCGTTTTGAGCACCATTTGATATGAACTTGGGACCAAAAACAACTTCCTCAGCGGCTCTACCACCAAGTATACCCATTATCATCTGATATAACATCTCCTTGCTGTAGAATTTTCTATCGTCAACAGGCAACTGCTGAGTAACCCCCAAAGCTCTACCTCTCGGTATTATTGAAACTTTGTACACTGGGTCAGCATAAGGTAGAAGGTGAGCAACTAAAGCATGCCCAGCCTCATGGAACGCTGTTATGGTTTTCTCCTCAGGTGTTATAACGAAAACCTTCTTCTCAGGTCCCATCAATATCTTATCTCTAGCTTTCTCAAAGTGTCTCATATAAACCTTATTGCTATTCTCCCTAGCAGCTATAAGAGCAGATTCGTTAACCAAGTTCTCAATATCAGCTCCCGTAAACCCTGGTGTACCTTTGGCTATAACCGAAATATCAACATCATCACCTAAAGGCACTTTCTTCACATGAACCTTCAGAATCTCTTCCCTGGCTTTAACATCAGGAATATCAACAACTATCTGTCTATCAAACCTACCAGGTCTAAGCAAAGCAGGATCAAGTATATCAGGTCTATTTGTAGCAGCCATGACTATTATACCTTCCTGAGAATCGAACCCGTCCATTTCAGCTAGCAACTGATTAAGAGTCTGCTCTCTTTCGTCGTGTCCTCCACCTAACCCAGCACCTCTGAACCTTCCGACTGCGTCAATCTCATCTATGAACACTATACATGGTGAGTTCTTCCTAGCTTGTTCAAACAAATCTCTAACCCTACTCGCACCAACACCAACAAACATCTCTACAAACTCAGAGCCACTCATGCTAAGGAAAGGCACTCCTGCCTCTCCCGCTATCGCCTTGGCTAATAATGTCTTACCTGTACCCGGTGGACCAACAAGCAGTATTCCCTTTGGTATCCTAGCACCCATCTTTATGTATTTCTTAGGGTCCTTAAGGAAGTCAACAATCTCCATCGCCTCTTCTTTAACCTCATCTATACCGGCAACATCGTTGAAAGTAACTTTTTTAGGTGGATCCTTATAAACCCTAGCTCTACTTTTAGTGAAATTGAAAATCCTGCTATTATCAACTCCTCCACCACCACCCTGCCTACCTATAAGCCATATAACAAACAACAAAAAACCAACTATCACAACAACAAACAAAATCGTATTAATGAAATCCTCCATCCCTCTGGTATCTTTACCGTAAACTTCAACACCATTATCTATAAGAAGCTTCATCAGCTCAAAATCCGCATAAGGAATATTAACCTTAAAAGAAAAAACACTATTATCCTTAGATAAAGCCTGTCCCTTTATCACCGTTCCATTTTCTATAACAACCTTTATAACTCTCCTATCCTTAATAAGCTTAACAAACTCACTATAGCTAAGCTCAGGTGTAAACTTTACCTCTCCACCAACAAATGTAAAGTATATAGCCAAAACTATCAGTGAGATAAGAATAACAATGATAAACGGATTGCCACCCTCGTTTGATTGAAAAGGCCCCTTATTGAAACCTCCCTTATCATTCCTCACAGCACCCTCCAAACATCAGAAAAATTTACAAAAAAAACTCCCCAAACTTCAAATTCTTTACCAAATTATAACAAAACAAACTACTATAAATAAAATAACCAAAACATATACCAACATCAAGTACAAATTTAGAGGTTTCACCTCTCCTCACTTTCCAATTAATAAGAATTGGTAACAACCACTATGTAAGTGATTAACATCACTCAGTGATATTAATCATGCTTTGATGTTAATTACACCGTGATGTTAATAACACCGTGATGTTAATCACTCTGTGATGCTAATTACTTTGTGATGCTAATCACTCTGTGATATTAATCACTCAACTTTATGATGTTAAATCCACCGAACGCGTTTTCATCTATTTCGGAGGAAGCAACTATAACCTGCATATCGCCTAAAGCCAGCAATTTATCAAAAACCAACTTTCTATTCTTTTCGTCAAGTTCACCAATAACATCGTCGAATAGCAAAACAGGAACCTGTTTTGTCTTAGCTTCAATATACTTAACTAAGCTCAGTTTAAAGAGTATACTCACCATTCTCACCTGTCCTTGAGACAAGAAAACCCTAGCAGCTTTATTACCCCTAGTGTAGAGTACAACATCATCAAGATGAGGACCTATTATTGACTTTCCGTAGGTTAATTCTTTCTCAAGGTTTGCTGAAAGATAATTCTTCAAATCACTCACAGGGTCACTAGAATTCTTAATTACATCAAGAATATTCGATTTGTACTTCACACTTAGTTCAAAAGGTAAGCCTTCTTTTTGCATAAATTCGTTCACATAGTTAACCAATTCTGACCTCTTAAGAGTCAACTCTACAGCATGTTTGGCAAGAGTTTCATTGTAGTTCTTCAAAAGAGAAATCATATCCTCAATGGCTCCATTTCCCTCACCCTCGTTTTTCTTCTCATTTATCATCTTTATTAAAGCATTCTTGCGCTTTATCATCTTGGAATAATTAATCAAATCACCGTAGTAAGACTCAGAAACAGAGAAGAGAATCTTATTTATCGTATTCCTTCTCCAAGAAGGACTACCAAAAACCAGTTGGAAGTCTTCTATCAAGAAAGGAACTACTTTAAGCTTACCCGAAGCAGAAACTATGTTCGTAGTCTTATCATCAAACTTTATCTTCTTCTTAGGCTTATTCTCATTAATCTCATAAGCAACAAAAATATCGTGCTTATACCCGTAGTCATCTAGGAAATTAAGCTTCAAATTGAAGAAATTCTCACCTACTCTAAACAAGTCCCTATCAGTTTCAAAACTCCTCAGAGGTGAAAAGACAGAGCCATAATATAAGCTCTCTATTATTGTAGTTTTACCGCTTCCATTTCTACCAAGAAGCAAAGTCTTATCACCAAATTCACACCTAAAATCACTAAAAATCCTGAAATTTCTGAGTTCAACATAATTTATTCTCATAATCCCCCCTCTTAAGTCCCCTTTAAAAATATAGTCTTGTTAAAAATTTTATTCAAGTACCTATATTTCATATCTAACTGTACTAAAACATATTCACCGTCCTTATCAATGACAGTCCCCTCAGCTACGACCCTATACTTCTTAAGAGGTACGAGCGAATACTCTGAAGAATCAGTGAACACAACTTTATCACCTACATTCAAATTTCCATTCATTACAATACCGACAACTTTATCGTTATTCTCGCTACCCAAAACCTTACCATAAGTACCAAGAATTGACGTTCTCAAGTAATACCCAATCAGATATGAAAGCTGAGGAACAACTTCTTCATTCAAGTTAACAGAAATAGAAAGGGTTTGTAACCCTAGGGTTTCTAACCCTAAGGTCTTTAATTCCGAATAATCAGCAGGTGAAACTATACTTACATCAACCCTTAAGTAATTACCTACCTGCCTAACTTTAGAAATAAGAAACAAAGAATAGCTTCTATCAAGCATTGACAAATTGACCTTCTTATCGTTAATTGTAAAATCAAAGTAAGGTATTTTGATATACTCCCAAGCCCATTTATGGGCTTGTAAAATAAAGGAATTCGTCGACACAACACTGTCATCAGATAGCAAATTAACAAAAATCCTTTCCCTGTCCACCTTCTCCAACTCTATATCCCACTGTCTCAGTTTAGAAACATTGCTAACGTATCCCACCAAAGAAGAATAAAGATTCTGTAATTTCTCATCGTTGTTTACGATATTCCTAGCAACCCTTAATTCATCAAAGGCAACATACTTTGAGTAAGAAAAGATGTAATAGTTTACCAAATCATACCATGCCCTATAGTTTTCAGGATTCAACCTGATAGCCCTACGATAGTAAAAATCAAGATACAAGCTACCATTCTTCCTCAACTTAAAGGTATCGCTATACCTTGCATCAGAAAGCCTAACTCTCGTGTCCTTGCTTTTAAAATCAGAATCCAAAAGAATACTACTTTCCTCTACAAAAAGCCTTATTATATCATCTTTTGAATTTTGATACTTCTTTAATATGTTCTCGTACTGCTTGTTAAGAAACATTAGGTTAGCCTTAACTCTTTCATCTTTAGTAACGTAATCAACCCACTTAAGTGCATCTGAATACTTGCCTAACCTATAATAACACTCTAGAAGTAGGTAATACTCTCTGCTGTTAACCTCCGGGAAAATAATAGCTTTTAATAAATTATCAATAGCTTTATTGTAATCCTTAACCAAAAAGAAATACTCACCATACAAAGAGTATACCTCTTTGTTAAACCTATTTAGTGTCAATGAATAATCTAACCTTTCTTTTGCTCTATTAATTTCACCCAATCTAATCAAAACCTTAGCAAGCTCCAAGTTGAGTTTGTAATTATTTGGGAAAACCTGAATGTACTTATACAAAGCCACTTTAGCACTCGTTAAATTCCTCTCTGCCAGGAGTCTAGAATAAAAAACCAAAAAATCCTGATTTGTAAGCATAGAGGGTCTTGACAAAAGTTCTTTAGCAATACCGAAAGCTTCGTCAACATTTCCAGTTCTCCTAAAGTATTCCATCCTATAAGCAAGAGTAACATCACCCTTAGGGCTATACTTAGACATCATATCAATATACTTCTTGGCTAAATCAAGGTTGCCAACTTTAAAAAGTAAATCAATGAGATGAGGATAATAAATTAAGGTACTAGGGCTTTTTGAAATAGCATCCTCTAGCTTAACTATTGCATCATTGTACTTTAGATTAACAACATCGTTAGAAACTGATAACAAGACATCCTGAGCAAAAGAAAAGTTAGAAAGAAATAGACACACCGCAAACACAAACCACCAAATGACTTTTCTCATAACCCAAAAAGTATTTTAATTCAGAGTATAGCTTTATGTTAAATTATAGTAAGTGAACTTTATCTTTCATCCTCATCAATATCGCCAAAGTCATCAAAATCTTCGTCCTCATCTTGAAAATCTTCATCTTCATAGCTTGGCAATGTATGTACATCTCTAAACGAAAAATCTTCTTCACTTATGCTTTCAAATTTACCGATTTCTTTTTTGAATAGTAACTCAACAGTTCCTACAGGACCATTTCTCTGCTTTGATATTATCACCTCAACTATATTCTTTTTATCAGTATTCGGGTTATAGTAATCATCTCTATAAAGGAAAGCTACCAAATCAGCATCCTGCTCAATACTTCCACTTTCCCTAAGGTCAGAAAGTATAGGTCTCTTGTCAACTCTCTTTTCTACGCTTCTGGAAAGCTGAGACAAAACTATAACAGGTAAATTCAACTCCTTAGCTAGAGATTTCAAACTTCTTGATACGAAACCTATTTCTTCGTTTCTACTCCTAACAACTGACAATCCTTTAGGAACCTCAATTATCTGTAGATAGTCAATTATCACAACATCAATACCCTTTTCCTTAGCATAAATTTTTCTAGCTTTAGACTTTATGTCAAGGATTGAAGCAGAAGGGGTATCATCAATTATAACCTCCAACCCTGAAAGAGTTATAGCTGCCTCAAGTAAAAGGTCCCAATCACTTTCCCTTATGTTTCCGGTTCTAAGAGACTTCAAATCTATACCACTTTCAGTAGAAAGTAATCTTTGAACCAATTGTTCCTTGGACATTTCGAGAGAGAAGAAAAGAACTTTTTTACCTGCTTTAGCAAAGTTCAAGCACAAATTCAAAGCGAAAGCAGTTTTACCCATTGATGGTCTACCAGCAAAAACTATAAGGTCACCATTCTGGAATCCTCCTGTCATATTGTCAATAGCTTTGTAGCCACTAGGTACACCTGTATAGAGAGTTTTCTCCTTAGCTAGTTTCTGAACTCCTCTCAGTGTCTCAACAACAATATCCCTCAACTTGAAATACTCATACTGCCTACGGATATCTATAGACTCTATAAGTTTCCTTTCAGCTAATTCAATTGCCTCGTTAACATCAACATTCTCACTCATTGCAATATCAATTATCTCTGAAGAAGCTTTTATTATTGACCTAAGTATGTACTTTTCGTAAACTATTTTTGCATAATACTCAACATTCGTTGTAGTAGGTATGGAATCAAGAAGAGAAGCCAAGTAAGAAGCCCCAACCTCTTCAAATTTTCCCATCTCCTTGAGTTTATTCTGCACTGTTATTATATCAATTGGCTCTCTTTCTTCGTAAAGCTGGAATATAGCTGAGAAAATATACTTGTGCTTATCAAGGTAAAAATGCTCTTCTCTAAGTATATCAAGAACTTTAGGTATTTTCTCATTGTCTATCATCATTGCCCCAAGACATGCCTTCTCAGCAGCAATGTCATGAGGCATCAACCTAGTTATAGAATTCATGTTAAAAGTATAAACCCACGGGTAAAACCTCTTCCAATTGCTTAAAGCAAGCAAAGCTTGTTAAAAAATTCAGGAAAATTTGAAACAATTGTTTGAACACCTCTAAACTTTTTACATGGGTAAAAGAATACTACTTTTGCTACTTGGAAACTTAGCCCTTATAACGATAGGTATACTAATACTTGATACCCTAGGAATAATAGACTATAAAGGCTTTCTGTATGACAACATTCCTCCCGTTAAAGCGTACTTTGAGCAGAAAATGGAAGATCCAACATTGCTAGAAAAAGAAAGCCTCCTTCGCTACAAAGAAGAACTAGATTACATGAAAAATGACCTAACAAGGAGATTAAACGAAATACAGAAAAAAGAAGAAGAACTAAGAGCCAAGGGACTTGAGCTACAACAAAAATTAGCCGAAGTTGAAGAAGTAAAAGCAAACCTAGAAAAACAACAAAAAATATTCCAAGATTACAACGCCAAAATAACAAAACTAGCTAACTACATAAGGTCACTACCTCCAGATGACGCAGCAAAGATACTCGAAAACATGAAAGATGACATGATAGTAGACATACTCATCAAAATAGACCAAATATCAGAAAGAGAAGGGACATTGTCAATATCCTCTTTCTTGCTTTCAAAGCTACCACCTGACCGAGCAGCAAGAATAGGCCAAAAAATACTAGAAAAACAATAACCTAAACAACATCACCTACAAATTCTCTAAAAACACTTAATACATCATTATAGACCTCATCCAAAGGTTTAGAAGCATCTATAATCACAACCCTACCTATCTTCTTATGACTACCTAACAAGAATTTTTTGTAATTCTCCCTAACTCTATTCAAAAACCCAACCCCCTTGGATTCAAAATTATCTCTTTCCTTCCTCCTACTAAGTGAAACCTCAACATCACAATCAAAGAACAAAACTACATCAAAGAAAACACCATTGGTAGAAAACTCCGTAATATCAACAAGCAACTTTCTTAAATCCTCATCATCAACATTAAGTATTTGGTAAGCGTATGTTGAAATAAAAGATCTATCAACAATGACTATATTATCAGATTTCATCACAGGTAATAGGACATTTCTAACAAAGTATGATCTATCAGCATCAAAAAGCAAAACCTGCTCAAAAATATTCAAATTAAAATCCGAATACTTCAAAATGTCCCTAAGCCTCTTCCCAAAGCCAGTATCCGAAGGCTCAGAAAACAGGAAAACCTTACCAGGGAAAATAGAACTATAATAATCAAAAACCATTTTTGAAACAGTTGATTTACCAGTACCGTCAATACCTTCAAAAACGAACACCATAAACCTACTCATCAGGTAAATCTATTAGCTTCTCTAACAGTCTCTTTAACTTTTTCTCATTTCCTTTCTCAATACATATACCTGTTTCTTCTATAAGAAGGTACTTGATAGCACTTCTCATTGCACTATATGCTGCCTTCATCTGCTGAAAAACAACCTCACAATCACTATCTTCCTCAACGAGCCTTATTATACCGTCAATTTGACCTTTTATCCTATTCAAACGGGATACTAGATTTTCCTTCTTAATCATCTTACTTCCCCCAGATAATCCTTATTTCAACTCTTCTATTTTTGGCTCTATTTTCTTCAGAGGTATTCGGAACTTTTGGCTTTGATTCACCATAGCCAACATAAGAAACTCTCTTAGGGTCAACACCACTTTCTATAAGAATTTTTGCTACCTCCTTCGCTCTAAGCTCCGAAAGCTTCTTATTATACTCATCACTACCTATATCGTCAGTGTACCCCTCAACAACTATATCAACCTGATTATAATTCTTTAGAGTATTGGCTACATTTTTCAAAATTTGCACAAAATTCTCTTTAACCTCATACTTAGCAAAATCAAAAAGCACATCAGGAATCGAGAGATTAATTTCATTCTCTTTAACAATCACTTCAGCTCCTCTAACATTAGAAATAGCACTTGAAACATTAGAGACAATTGTCTCTTTTTCTTTTTCTTCCCATTTCTTAATAACCTCTAACATACCTTGAGAAGTACCTGAATAAATGACAGAGAGCCCATCATTGTAAACAACGTTAAAGAAGTAATCCTCTTCCATATAGTAAGGTTTGGAATCTGAAAGATTCCAGTAGTAAAAGATATCCGACGAACCAGAAATGTACTTAATTACTTTAGTATTCTTAAACTCTTGTGCGAAACCATACTTTATTGTGAGTATAGCTATATCCTTCCCATCAATGTTAGTTACAGAAATAAACTTATAATGTGCATTAAAAGGAATTTCCACAATGTCATAGAATTCTTTAAAACCTAACTTATGCACTTCCTTTCCTTTTGAGAACCACTCTTGACCAATATCTATATTACTCACTGGAAAGTATGGTACATTTCTAACAACCGGCATAAGATAATTCTTTGAAATAATCATTTCCCCATTTTCTGCTTGAATGTACTTACTTTCTGAAACCTCATCAAGCCTAAATTCAATATCTTTAGTGTAATCCTTAGAGAAAACATAAAACACCCCTTCAACACCATAATAATTTTTCTTGCCATCCGTTGAAACGCTTTTAACATCAAAAGACGCCTTATTCATTATCTCAACATACCTAGCAAAAGAATTATTCGTAAAAACATTCTGCCTAACAAAACTCTTAACCCTTATAATCTCATTAGTATTCATCAACCACCTAAAAATATACGAATACCCTAGGGAATTAAAAAGAAAAACCAAAAACAAAACAGTAGATACTACAAAACCTCTTTTTAAAAACATAAGAGTAATGATAAAATTTGTAATTGTGAACATCAAAATTCGTAGTAACTTTTCACTTAAGAGAGGTTTCACACCTCTACATCTAAAAGTCAAAGCTTCTAAGAGGCAAAACCTCTTTACTTTATCTTTACATTCACTTTTCTAAAAATTTCAAAATATAGTTCATATTTATCGCAAAAGGAGGGCAATATGAAAAGGTTATTTCTAACAGTATTAGCTACAATTTTCCTAGGTTCAATCGTATGGGCTCAAGAAACAAGTGTTGTAGCTCAGGAGAAAAAAGAAGAGAAGCCAGAACTAAAGACATCTCTAACCATATTCACTGGCTACTCATACTACCCATCTAACATAAAAAACGGCTCAACAAACTTCAACCATTTCTACCTTGAAAGAGCATACATTGACTTCAGAGCTGATCTGAAGAATGGTGTATACTTAAGGGTCACACCTGATATAACCGAAACAGCTGGCGGTTGGACGCTAAGGCTAAAGTATGCTTACGGAGAAGTGAAAGCTCTTGACATACTAAAGCTATCACTCGGTATAATCAAAACTGAATGGGTAGGCTTTGTTGATGGTTTTGTAAATCTAAGGTACTACACAAAGTCAGTAGAAGACTATTATAGAGTATTGAGCTCAGCAGACATTGGGTTATCTGCAGAAGTCAAGCCAATTGATGGTGCTTCAGTGTTCCTCGGTATATATGATGGTAACGGACACAGTAGAGGTTCTGATAACATTGCTACTAACGCAAACTACCTAAATGTAACTAAAACATTAGGTACTAGAATTGACATAGCACCTCTCTATGTTCTTACAGGTGATAAGAGCTTCAAAAATATAATATTAGCATTACACACCTACAACACAATAATTCCAGATAACACAATGACAAATGCAAGTGGTCAAAACTTGTATGGAATCGGAATATTAGTTGACTACTCAATAGTCAAGTTAGCTGCTACTTACTCATACAACGAAACATTCAGACTCTGGAGGAATTCTACATATCAGAACATTTATGGAATACTCGGTAGAGTTTCACTCTCCGATGTTGTTAGTGGGTTAGGAATAGTCGGAGCATATTACTTACTTGATGAGAACGCTGACCCAGACAAACAAAAGCAATATATCACCGCAGGTATAGAGTACGCACCTAACAAGAACCTTATAATCACTCCTAACTTCAAGCAGAATATCCAGAGCCAAGCATTTAAGGCACTAGATGGCAGTAAAGTTGATAGCGAAACTTCTATAAATGTCAATGTTCAGTTCAAGTACTAAAAATCTAGAGGAGTGTTCACGCACTCCTCTACTTATTCCCCTTCTCTAACCCCTTCATCTTATTACCTTTAATTAAACCTATTACCCAAATTAAAACTAAAGTAAAAAAATCAAGGACCTTGGAATAAACTTCAAACTAAATTCTTGGTGGGTAATCGGATGGCTAACACCGGTATTTATAATCATACTCACAGTAATAATTTCAGCAATAATGGGAGGAGGATTAATAACCAATTGGGACGAATTCAACAAAAAAATGATAGAATTATACGGACAAGAAGCATCAAAAAGCATGTAACAAATAGGTAAATCAATAAATTACAATGTCTGGATTTTCTACTTAATCACAATACTATCAGGAATGATAGCAGGAGCAACAATAAACGCATTAGCCGCATTCGGTGAAGAACTAGGATGGCGAGGATTTCTATTCGTAGAATTAAAACCTCTAGGATTCATTAAATCATCACTAATAATAGGCACAATATGGGGAATATGGCACGCTCCAATAATAGCAATGGGACACAACTTCCCACAGCACCTACTAGAAGGAATATTCCTAATGACTCTATTCTGTATAGCCCTAGCATTCATAATGAACTACTTCAGAGAGAAATCAGGCTCCGTAATACTATCATCAATAATGCACGGAACAATAAACGGAACAGCAGGATTATACTTATACGCAAATACCATAAGAAATGATATACTCTACAACTTAACTGGTGTATCAGGAATAATCTCCATACTTATAACCGCAGCAATAATACTTCTACTGATTATGAAAATTTCTTAATGAAAGTAAAGTTTTGTGGATTCACGAGAATAGAAGATATAAAATTCGCTCTGTCAATAAATGTAGACTACATTGGCATAGTCCTTTTTGAGGAAAGCAAAAGATTCGTACCTCTAAATAGATTGGAAATCATAACAAAAACTATCAAAGAAGGAAAGTACATAGGAGTCTTTGTAAACAAAGAAATAGATAATGTCCAAGAAATTTACTTCAAGTACAACTTAACCTTCACACAACTTCATGGTGATGAAAACAATGAGTATGTAGAAACATTAATAAAAAAAGGTGTCAATGTGATAAAAGCTTTTAGAGTAAAAGACACAAAAATATTGGAGGAAATCAAAGAAACACCCGCTGAATTCATACTTTTAGATGCATTCAAAGAAGATGAATACGGCGGTACTGGCAAGAGAATAAATGAAGAGATACTAAACTACCTACTCAACAACATTAAAAACAAAAAATATTTCTCTCTGGTGGCATAAATAAGGATAACATAGGTGAGATATTGAATAAATTCGGTAGAAGACTACATGGGGTAGATATCTCTAGTGGTATTGAAACCACCCATGGCATAAAAGACCACCTTTTGATGGGCGAAATAATGAATAAAATAAAAATGTTCAATAATTCAACTCTTTGATTATTTATTCAACAAATGGTTATAATTAATTATTAGTATTATCCATTTTAACAATGGATGAAAACAGTCATGGAAAAAGAAAATTCGCTTCAAGAAAATATTAATCTTTTTGAAACTGGTTTTACAGGTAATGAATCAATTATTAACAAAGTTAGTGAATCTCTTTTTAACAAACTTTTAGACAAATATCATATCAAAGATATTAAGAGTTGGGAAAATGTTAATGCTGACCTAATCATCACAGACCCGCCATTCGGTATAGAATTTAGCGGCAAAAATGGTAATTATCACAGAAATGTAAAAAATGTTGTCGGTGGATATGTTGAGTGGAAAGTTTCTGAATACCAAGAAAAAATGCAACAACTCCTAGAATGTATCAAAATTAACTTAAAAGACAATGGACAAGCATTAATTTTCTCAGGTTGGAACAACAGTAACATCATACACAACACAATCATAAATTTCAGAGGGCTGACATTAAGAGGGAAAATGTATTGGGTCTACAATTTTGCTCCAGCCTGCAAATCAAGGCCATCTCATAATGTATATGAAATCTATTGGGTAACAAAAGGTGAAAAGTGGACATATCACAATAGATGTTCAACTCACCACTGCCAAAATGGAGAACCCAACCTTTCAACTTTTGTCTTCAAAAGAGATTACAAAGTAAATATGCCCAAATACCCAACGAGATTACCATTCAAGTTATTACAATCTCTATTAGAGCATTTTTCTAACAAAGGAGATTTAATATTTGACCCTCTATGTGGAAGTGGAATGGTTGGCATCGTTTCCTATTTTTTAGGTAGAGATTTTATCATGGGAGACCTAAACCCAAACGGAAAAATCGTATACCAGCACCTTTTAGATTATTACTTAATCAAAGATGGATTAATCCAGGACCAAAAATTAATGACTTGGTGGAAAAATGAAAAGAGATGAATTCTTTGAAGTGTCAAAAAATATTTCAGAAGTACTTAAAAATTTACCAACATTTTGGGATGGTAAAGAAGCTATTTTAGAAATGAAAGAGGCAGGTTTTACTCATTGGAAGCAAATGGAGTGGATAGGATGGTACTTTCAATTTTTATGTGAAAAATTTTTAAAGAATATTATTCAAATACCTGGTCCTAATTTTGGAAATGCAAGATTTGACGGATTTCTCAAAATACCATGGGACTTTAAAACTCATGCAATCAATACAAGTTCACATCAAATAATAGTTAACGATAGCGAATCCATAGCAAAAGGTATAGAAAATTTTGGAAGCGTAGGATTAATTTTAGCCATGGGGAAAGTAGAATATAACGACGAAGAAATAATCTACTTTTTAGACTTTTAAAAACTATATTAAATCACTTCCCCCTCTCTAACCCGTTCATCTTATTAGAAACGTAATTCAGTAGCTCCATGTAAACATTAAGCCCGTACTTTTCCTTTATGTAATCACCATAATTGTAAAGAAACTTAACAAATTCAGGAAAGACAACAGAAAAGAGGTACTTTGAATAAAAATTATCACTGTAGAGAAGCAAAGAATTATCTATGTTCTTCAGCGCTTCATAGTATGTGTAGTCCCAATACTCTAAAAGTGCCTTCATTGAGAGGATCATGCTACTATGTAAATTCAAAGGTGCACCAGTGAACGAAGAAAGCTCTCGAACATCAGCATATTTCAAAATCATAGAAATATTATCCTTTTTGGTATCAGCAGCAACCCTCCTATGAAACTCAGCAAACTCAACCGAAGATTTGAAATCACTCAAAACCTCCCCACTCTCATACCTAATAAGCCTATCAATAAGCTTAGGTGTGAGGAAAACCATTGACTTTAACTTAAGTTCATCATCAACCCCAACAAGCGACAAATCCTCAAAATCCTTACTTTCAAACTTGAGTGAATTCAAATCACCCTTAACACCAACAAAAACCGTATATATCCCCGTAATCACTATGAAGGTATTCGTAAAAACTGACTTGAATGTCTTGATTATAGACACAAAATCGTAAACAGCCAAGTTATGAAGTGGCACCCATTGAACGAAAACACCATCCTCCGAAAGTTTTGAGTTAACAATTTCATAGAATTCTCTATTAAACAGCATCCAACTATCAGCAGAAGCCGGATGCGTAGCATCTGCTACGATAAGATTAAAAACCCCCTTATACCTCTTTAAGAAATTCCTACCATCATCAGGAACAAAAACCCAACTACTCCTGCTAAAAACATTGTAGTTTTGATTTGAATAAAAAACCAACGCATCTCGCACATCCGGGCATATATCAACAACAAAAATATCATGATTACTAACATGATGCAACAAACTACTCAACGTTATACCGCCACCTAAAGCATTAAGCATAACATTAGTATAATTCGTTTTCATCATAGGAGCAATATTACCCAAAACCTTAAATGTAAGAATTGAATCGTAATCATTCGGCACCTCATCAATACCGTTTATCTTCATAAACCTAACATTCCCTACATCAGTCACGAGTATAGTACCATAAAGCCCCTCCTTATAAAACTTAGGTTCACCCTTTATACCCAAAAAACCATTATAAACCCTAGTAAATGTCACGTCCCTTGGTAGCAGGAGAATAAGAGATAAAAAAGCAATAGCACCAAAAGCAAAAGGAACTAAGAATTTCCTATAACTCACAAGAAGTACAACAATACCCGAAAAAGCGTAAAGAAGTGAAATCACAAGGAAAGAGTTACCAAAACCGAGCAAAGGAATAAAAACATAAACCATCAACACAACACCTAGTATACTACCGACAGTATTCCAAGCAAGAATTGTACCAGAAATACTGTTTTCATCTTTGTTAGTTTCACCTTTTATTATATCAAAAAGCAGAGGCACAACCAAACCTGAAGAGAAAGTAATAACACCGGCGGTGATAAGAACGAATGTATACCTCGTAAAGAAAAGCGACACAGTCTCTGAAAACTTGTTATCCCCAAAAACTCCAAAGAAAATGTTACCAAAAAAATGATACAGCCCACCAAACAATTGATAAGCACTATTCAAAATCAGAATTGAAAGCATTAGATAAAGAGAAGTGAACAAAGAAACAACAATAAGTAATATGTAATTAGGATTTCTAAATTTCGTTTTCAAAACATTCACAATCGGTTTATAAAGTATTGAGCCCAAAGCTATACCTAGAATTATGACAGAAACGATTATAGAAAAGGAGAAAGTATTATTTGCTATGAGGTAAACCATTAGCCTATACCACAGCATTTCAAGAGCCATTCCAGAAAACCCAAAAACCAAAGCCAAAACCCCCCAACCCCCAACATCAACAAACCTAAATTCAGATTTAGCGAAGTTAAGACCTAACTTAAAACCATTAGCCAAGTAAACAACACTAGCAAAAATGAGAATATTGAGAATAAAAGCAAAAACGAAAGCACCAACCAACCCAAAAACATTTAGCAAAACTATAGAAGCAAACAAAACACCCAAAGAAGCACCCAAAGAATTAAAACCATAAACCTTGCCTATACTACTTTCTTGAGCAATTGAATCAACATACTTAACAACAACAGGTATAGTGATACCCATAAGAGTTGTAGGGAAAAGTAAAATAAGTATAGAAATCAAAGATTTCTCTAAAACACTATTACCAATCAATGTATAAAAGTTGTCTATCACTGGGAAAAGCAAGAAAACAACAAGTGAGTAGATACCAATGAATAATTCGGCATATCCGTAAACAAGAAGGTAATTATTGGTTCTTATGAATTTGGCAATGTAGTATCCTAAAGCAAGCCCCAACATATAAGTAGCAACGACAACAACAGTAGAGTGAATAAACAACCCAAAAGTTATATTAAAGAGCCTCGTAAAGAATATTTGATATATCAAAGAGGAAAAGCCAGAAGTAAAAAGAAGCAAGTAAATAATATTCACATTACCTCTCTGATTACTCATCATACCTCACAATAGAATTATAGTTAATTCATTAAAGTTTTAACAATTACCCAATGTGTATTATCACAATGTGCTTAAAGCACAAAGTGCTATTAAGCACACTGAAGCTAACTTGAAAAACAAATCTTCAACTTTTCTATACTTTCATAGTACTATTAAAAGGAGAACAAAATGAGTACACACAGCATTTACAAAAGGTTATGCGTAAACTGCGGAGGTGAAATAGATGATTACAGAGCTTCAATGGGATTACCTTGCTCAAAATGCCTACCCGACACCTTAATAGGTGACACCTTAATAGGTGATACCTCAATAGGTGATACCTTAATAGGTGTTAATTCAACAAATACTACCTCAAACGAAGAATCAAAAAGCAATTCTCCATCAGTTGTAGATTTAAAAAAACTCTTAAATGTTGCAAAGCCGGGAAACCTAAAAGAAATATTCCAAATGAAAGAAAAAATAGAAGAGGTATCAGATATATTTAAAAAAGCTATCGGAAGTAGCCCCTGGAATGTCCAGATTTCTTGGATAAAGAGAGTAATACTTGGTAGAAGCTTTTCACTAGTAGCACCTACAGGTGTAGGCAAAACAACTTTTGGATTAATAACCGCTCTAGCACTTGCTAAGGAAGGTAAAAAATCAATCATAATTCTTCCTACGACTAACCTCGTTGACCAGGCATACGAGAAACTAAAACTCTTCTCTAAAAAAGCAGAAATAAAAGCAAACATTCAAAGATACTCATCAAAAATCAAAGAAAAAGAGAAAAAAGAGTTTAGAGAAAACATCAAAAACGGTAACTTTGACATAGTAATAATCACCTCAAGCATGGTGAAAAACTTACTAGAAATCTCTGAAAACCTAAAGTTTGACTTCACATTTGCTGATGATGTTGACGCATTACTGAAGCAGTCAAAAAACATAGAACACGTTATAAGGTTAACAGGTGTACCCAAAGAATACATAGACAAATCGCTAGAATTGATTAAAACTAAATTCATACTAGCGGTATCTAAAGATACCGCTAAAAAAGAAGAATACCTAAACAAGTACAAAGAGATACTAGAAGAAACCGAGAAGCTAAGAGACTCAGAGAAAGGAATAATAGTCCTATCAAGTGCAACTGCAAAACCCCGAGGAGCAAGAGTAAAACTATTCAGGGAAATATTCAACTTTGAAATAGGCATCAAGTCAGAATTCAGTAGAAACATAGGTAATTACTACCTAGTAACAAACAATGAAGAAGATGAGTTAATAAAACTCATAAACAAACTTGGAGACGGTGGATTAGTATTCACACCCGTAGAAAAAGGTGTTGAATACGCTATACACATTTCAAACCTGATAAACAAAAAAACAAACTACAAAAGCAAAGTCATATCATCACTGACCGAAAGCCGAAAAGAAATAGAAAACTTCAAAAAAGGAAAACTAAACATACTAGTAGGAGTAGCAACATACTACGGCTCGCTAGTAAGGGGAATAGATATACCAGACAGAATAATATATACCATATTCGTGAACTTCCCAAAATTCAGAGTACCACTGAAAATTGAGAGTTTAAAGCTCTCCCCATACCAAATAATAAAAATCATCTCCGAAATACTGCCCTACGAAGAGGACCAAAAGAAGAGGAAACAACTTGAATCACTAGTAAGAAGACTAAGAAGAAACCAGACATACCAACCACTTATTGAAGAAGGAAACAAAATTATAAAAACTATCCTTGAAGATAAGAAATACCTGGAGATACTAAAGAACTCAAGCGATATCCTTATTGAAGAAAATGAAGACAAAACCTTAGAGATAATAATTCCAGACATAAATACATACATTCAGGGAAGCGGTAGGTGCTCAAGACTCTATCCCGGAGGAATAACAAGAGGAATATCAGTAATAATTGAAAACAACCAGAAACTCATGAATATAGCATCAAAAAGGCATCAACTAATTGAAGACACCGAATGGCTAAACTTAGAAGAATCAGAAGAAAAAATACAAGAAGACCTGAAGAAAGCAAAAGAAGACAGAGAAAGCCTAAAGAAGGTACTACGTGGTGAAGCATCACCAGAAATAAAATTACAAAACAAAACTGTTTTGATAATAGTAGAATCCCCAACAAAAGCAAAGACAATATCAAGGATATTCGGAAACCCAACAGAAAGAGTAATAAAAGGTTTAAGCTGCTACGAAGTAAATTTCGGTAATATCACATTCATCGTAACTGCATCAAAAGGACACATTTTTGAATTAACAACAGACAAAGAAGATATTTTCGGATTAAGAGTAATCAACAACATAGTAATACCCGTATACGACACAATAAAAAGGTGCCCAAAGTGCTTCAGAGCATTCGTAAGCACCTCAAACACGTGCATATACTGCGGAAACGAAAACATAAACGACAGATACAAAGACCTAGTGTCACTAATAGAACTAGCTAAGGAAGTAGATGAAGTACTGATATCCTCAGACCCTGACACGGAAGGTGAAAAAATAGGCTTTGACATATTCCTCTCAGTACTACCCTACCTAAAGGTACTAAACGGTGATGTAAAAAGAATGAGATTCAACGAAGTGACATATTCAGCTATAAGAAAAGCAGTAGAATCCCCAACAGACATTAACAAGAAACTCGTTGAATCACAACTACTAAGAAGAATACAAGACAGACTAATAGGCTTTGGACTTAGTAACATTTTACAAGAGAAATTTGACAAGGAGAACCTTTCGGCAGGAAGAGCCCAATCCCCCGTTCTCGGTTGGATAATAGAAAGATACAAAGAGTACAACAATTCAAAATCAACATTCTGTGAATTAGAACTCGGCTCAAACGGAACCAACCTAAAAGTTTCAATAGAAGCAAAAAAAGAGGAAATAAAGCTAAAAGTTGGAGACAAGGTAAATGTAAAAAAAGTTGAAGAAAAAGAGTTAGAGCTAGAACCATTACCACCATTCACAACTGACACAATGCTATCGTTTGCCAACAAGTACTACAAAATTTCATCAAACGAAACAATGGAAATACTTCAAGAACTGTTTGAAGAAGGACTAATAACCTACCACAGAACAGAATCAACAACAGTTTCGCTAACAGGTCAGAAAGTCGCAGAAGAATACCTTTCGGAAAAAGCTAAGGAACTATTCCAGCCAAGAAGCTGGACTTCCGAAGGAGCACACGAATGTATAAGACCAACAAAGCCAATAGACAGAAAAACCTTAGAACAGATGATATACGAAGGACTGATTGACGAAAACATAACAAGAAGGCATTTACTAATATACGAAGCAATTTTCAAGAGGTTCATAGCATCGCAAATGAAGAAGAGTATCGTAAAAAATGTATCTTATGAGATAAACCTAAACGGCAAGACATTAAATATATCAAGGAACGTAAAAATAATAGAGCCCGGGTGGACTATGATAGGATACCTACAAATTGAAGAAGAGCTAGATGAAACACTTGAAGTGAAAAGTATAAAATTTGTTCGAAAGCCAAAGACTTTTCTGTTCTCTGAATCAGACATAATACAGCTAATGAAGGAAAAAGGTATAGGCAGACCATCAACATACGCTAAAATAATTCAGACTCTCCTACAGAGAAGGTATGTAATATCAAAAAACAACAAACTCATACCAACAAGCTTAGGTATCCAGGTATACGAACAACTACTCAAAGATTTTGAAGACTTCATTTCAGAAGAAAGAACGCAGTACATAGAAAAAATGATGGATGAGGTCGAGGAAGGCAAAAAGGAATACTTCTCCAGCTTGAGTGAATTACTTGAAGAGTTCAACTCAAAAATAAAGCCTCACATTAAACCTGAATAAAGTTTTCATTAACTACCAAGGGGCTACCGCCCCTTGTAATCCACTACTTCAATTATTCAAAACTAAAAAGTTCAATTGTGTTGAAAAACTAACAGGCTTTGCCTGCGTCAGGCTAAGCCTGCATCAGGCTACTGCCTGTTTCTTCATTCTAACTAAAAGGTACTATCAAACATAGAGTGCTTTAAGTACTCCCACCCTCCCACCCTATTTGATATAGAGAGGTTTAACCTCTCCACGCTCTCCAATCAATAAGAGAGTGCTATTAAGCACCCCACCCACCCTTTTTATCGTTGGAAGGCTCCGCCTTCCAACACCTTTGTAATTTTATAAAAGTTCTATTCAGCACCAACTCTATATTATTATAGAGAAGCTTCATCTCTTTAACTCTTCAGAATATGTAAATAAGAAGGTGCTACAAGAACGCAGTGCTTAAAGCACAAATTACTTTCAGTAGTCCCACCCGCCCACCCTAGTTATCTGAAGAGATGCTATCGCATCTCTTCACTCTTAAGGAGTAAGAATATCAACAAAAATGTGCTATGAATACCTTTAAACATAAGGAAGTGCGATGAAATACCTTCAAGTATTTATAAATAAGTGCTTTAAGCACAAGTGCTATTTAGCACAAAGTTCTACAAGCAATTATTGAATAAACCTAAAAACAGCAATCAAAACGGTTATGACTGTAAAGCCTATACCTACCATCCATGTTAAAAGATTCAGGCTTCTGTTCATATCCTCAAATCGTTTATTTACATCCTCAAACCTTTTGTTAATATCCTCAAACCGTTTGTTAATATCTTCAAACCGTTTGTCTGAGTAGTGTAGTAGCTCTTCAAACCTCTTATCAGTGTATTCTCTCTG
>Ga0308410_1000442_pt1 | contig 22387 bp, 15 predicted proteins | sample HotsprOSTMatCore_FD_203467 | JGI IMG/M metagenome (GOLD analysis project Ga0308410, IMG submission 203467) | Hot spring phototrophic mat microbial communities from Octopus Spring, Yellowstone National Park, Wyoming, United States -... | ecosystem: Environmental > Aquatic > Thermal springs > Hot...
AATTTCCGGGATGTGACCTCAAAATTTCCCAGAGTTAAGCCAGAATTTCTGAAAAGTACACCTGGAATTTCCGAGAAGGAAAGCGGCAACTTCGCGGACATACAACGCCAATCTGCCAGAAACAACAACGGAATCCTCCAGAGGTAAACTCCGAATTTCCCGGAGGTAAACTCCGAATGTCCCGGAAGTAAACCTCGAATTTCCCGGGAGGTAAAGCAGTGGCCGGAGGCCCTTGGAGCCTCCGGCGAAAGCCAGGGCCAGCTCCACTATTCTCGGTGCCGGAATTCTCGAAGCCCCAAATGCCCCTCCGGGACCTAAATGTGTCAAACCGGGTTCCCGTGGAGTCGAACAAAGTGAGGCCAAAGGAACGTCCCCCTTCTGAGCCTTCCTGCAGTGCCCATCTTGACCGGCTGCATGACAGAGAAGGAGACCAAAACTCGGCCATCACCTAACAAGGCATCGGGGTAAAGCGACAACGGTGGGGAATGGAGTGAAGTCCCGCTGAAGGGGAATTTCCGGAAGACCTTCTCGGGCCACCACCCTCGGAGGATCCCAATCATAATTTTCCAGTGGTTCGTTGGAGAATCCTGGTCACAATTTTCCGGTGGTTCCTCTGGGGGAAATTTCCTGTTATTCCCCGTGAGAAAGGGGTGGAACCTCTGGCACTTTCTAAGTCTGTCTCAGTTTGTGCCCGGGTAGCGATTTATCTTTTTTCGGCGGATGAAGCACAATCGAGTTGTTTTTCGGAGAAAAAGGTGCCCCGACTGATTGTTGTTGTCCGCAAGGAGTGACCAACTGCTTCGGTGAAGTTAGTATTATCCGCAACGAGTGAGCAACTGCTTTCCTCAAGAGTGAGCGATGGGTATTGTCAACGAAAAGTCAAAAAACTGGTGGTGTGGGCCTTTTGCCCCGTTTCTTGCTTGATCGTGTCCATAAAGCTCTCGGGGGTATCTGAATACCGGCCTACGGCCGTTTCAAAATCGTTTGCCCGTCACCGGACACAATAAAATCTTGCACCTCAAGTGGTAAACACAGCGGTGTCGGACAGAGAGGGGTCTATAAGTTTCCTGCTCTTTAAGGGTTATTGTTTCTTCCTTTGGTCCTTCCCTCTCCACGGGCTATCCTTCCGAATCGGGAATTTATGACCTGCCCCTTGAAACGATCTTTTCCCCGAAGTATCTTCCGCAGACAACCTCAGGGGCGAGGTACAAGCATTTCCGCATAAGGCGGGTGGCTCAAATCGAAATACTATATTTGCATACAGATGTTATTTTCAAAGCGGTACCTCAATTCGAAAAGGAGCATAATAAGGATGACACGAGCCAATCACTCAAGTATAACCCGACGTGGCTTTTTGGACCGGACCGCTATGGTCGCCGGGTTGAGTGTGGCAGCACCCCATTTGATCCCCTCCGGGGTGTTGGCTCAGCCTGGCCGGAAAGGAGCCAACGAGCGGCTTGGGATCGGCTTTATCGGGATGGGGGGTCGAGGTCTCGGCCTTTATCGCGAAATGCGGCCTCTCTATGAAAGAGGCGAGTGTCATACGGTGGCTGTCTGCGACGTGGACGAATCTCGCCTGGAACGAGCCCTTAAGGAGCTAGGAGCCAAAGTAGCTGCCTACCGTGACTACCGCTATGTAGTCCTCCGAAAAGACATCGATGCGGTCGTTATCGCCACCCCCGATCATTGGCACGGAGTGCAATTTGTCCACGCTGCCGAATGTGGCAAGCACATTTACTGTGAAAAACCTGCTTGCTGCACTATCGAAGAAGGAAAGGCGATGGTAGCAGCGGCAAGAAAAGCCGGTATCGCAAGCCAAATTGGCTCCCAAGGCCGATCTCAGCCCGAGGCATATTTGATGCACCGTTACCTAGCCAACGGGGTGATCGGCAAAGTGCACCATGTGGAGTGTTTCCATTATCCCAGTCCCGAGGATCGGTCGCACACAGCGGACAGTGATCCCCCTGCGGGTTTGGATTGGGATTTGTGGCTGGGACCTCTGCCTTGGCGGCCCTACAATGCCCGCTATCTTCACGGGGTATTCCGGTGGCTTTTGGAGAGCGGCGGCGGTCAGATCCGCGACCGGGGGGCCCATGTAATGAGTTGTGCCAAGTATTGGATGGATGCCGATGCCCAAGACCCTGTCTGGGTCGAAGCCACGGGTACTCCCCCCGTAGAAGGCCTTTGGGATAGTGCGGTGTTGATGCAGGTCACCTACAAGTTCGAGAATCCCGATTGGATCATAACCTGGACACAGATGCCGATGGAGGAAATCAGCCGTCGCTTTCCTGCAGAGGAACGGACTCCCGAGGAATTAGCCCAGCCGGGGATCACGAAAATTGTTCGCCCGGGCTACGGTGCTGTCTATCACGGGGAGCACGGTACTGCCATGCACTGGGGCGGAGACGGCGGCACCTGGGCCGAACGCAAAGTCCGGCAGTGGGTTCCCCCACCCGGAGCGAAGGATGTATACAAAAGTCCCGGACATTTCGAAGATTGGTTTTTGGGCATCCGCACCGGCAAAAAGTGCATCATGGATGTCGAATATGGGGTGGGTGTGGCCCTCCTGTGTATCTTGGGCAATCTTTCGTATGTCTTGGGTCGAAGGCTTTACTGGGATGCCACAAAGAAAGAGATCGTAGGGGACGAACAAGCCCAGCGATTAGCCAGCCGTCCGCAACGCTGGCCTTACACGCTGTAGAGTGCTCCCGACTCACAAGCGACGGCAAGTCCGACGGACAAGCATCGAACCTGGGTCTATCCGCCGGGTCGGAGAAAGCTCTGCAAGTGACAGCTGATAGTTTTCGAGCCTATATTGTGAAGTAACCTGGGCTGATCGGTCGGCAAGGAAAACCATCGGCCCATGAGTTTGTCCTTCCCGGAACTGCTAGAAGAGGGACCATTTGCCATTTAGTCCGCGAGGGGAGAAAGAGTATGCAAGAGCTTACAGTGGAAAAACTGTTAGAACAATTACAAAGCGAAAACCCTGCGGAACGCACGGCGGCTTGGCAAGCGGCCGGTCCCCTCGGTGCTCAAGCCATCGAACCGTTGGTCCGCCTCGTGATCGATTGCGAAAAGGAGGTAGCTGCCTTGAAATCAAACCCAAAAGCAGCCGGTTATCCCCTGGAAGTTGGCCGGGCAGCTAAGCGGGCCTTATGGAAAATTGTCCGGACCGTCGGAGCCCCGGGGACCGATCCCAAAGCCAAAGAGCAGGTAGAGGGGGCTCTGTTGCAGTTCATCCAACCCGGTTGGCCAGATCAACTCCGGCGGGATGTTTTATGGATGCTTTCGGAAATCGGCACCGACCGCACGGTGGAGGCAATCGCCAGCTTACCGAACATATTGCAGGACACCGCCATCCGCGACGATGCCCGGGCATGCATGCAACGGATTGGGTCTCCACTTGCCATCAAAATGCTGGAAATCGGACTCAAAGAGGCTACGGACGATTTCCGCCTGGCAATTGCCGAGTCCTTACGAGTACTAGGGGTGGCGGTGGATCCGGTGGCCTATCCTTCGAAGAAACTTGTTCCTAAACCGGAACCGGCCCGAGAGACGACGGGTTAAAACCTTCTTTGCAGGATATGCCGGGAAGCTCCTGCAGCGAATCGGTCGGAATCTCCCTTGGTGCTGGGCTCCCTCTTCCGTTTTTAAGTTTGTTAGGTCCGAGCGGAAATGCCATGGGACCCACAAAGGGACTTCCGCCGGCGGACTTTCGGCAATGATCCAGTGAGTAAAAAAGGTGGTTTTGGAACTCGTAAAGATTCCGAGCCCGTCCCTTTCCGGTAACTTTTTTTTTGTTTTCCTTCCTGACGAGTACCGGCCCAAGAAGGCATGGACTTCTCGCCCAACTTCCGCGAGGCCGGGTAGAGGTGTCGTGTTGGCCAGATCGGACCATTGCACCCGCTTTTCCTGAGGGGCCTTCTCGCAAAGAACCACAGTCCTTCGGCTGGTGAGCGTTTTTGAATTGTCGGAGTGTAACCATTCTGCCCCTAAAAGTAGGCGAGGGGCCGTCGAGCTGCCTGCCGGTGCTTTTCGATAATCTCCCTTCCACCGCCAAAATCCCTTTCATCGGAAAAACCGACTAAATCCTCGGGGGAATCCCGGCCGTCTGCCGGCCCAACCCCACTGCCGCTAGTCGCGTTATCGGTGTGAGAAGAATCGCTCGCCGGGGTAATTCACTAACCGGAGCAACATAGCGACGGCCACCTACTGCGTCCGAAAGAAAGGGTCTTAATTCTTTTGCCGCAGGGAACCTACTCAGGCGGCCTGCCGGAACCAGGGATTTCTTTTGACTAGCTTTTATGGTGAGTTAGACTTGGCAAGAGGGCTTGGCACCTTAAGCCCTAATACCCAAAAGCCTGCTGGAGTTTGACAGGCTGGGGGGAAGATTCTTGCATTTTGCTCGGGGTTGCAGGGAGGCTCGAGGGACACCTTGAGGAAGCTGCGGTGGACTGAAGGCGGGGGGTCACTTTTCGGTGTGGTGGAGGGGAGCCGTCCCGTTAGGCCCAACACCATCCGCCCAGAGAGTTTGTAGCCAGTTCGGCAAGCCATGAAGTTGCAGCGAGTGTCGGTCAAATTCTGGGTCGGTCTGGTCATTCTCCTGTTTGGGGTTGCTATTCCCCCGCTTGCCTTAGGACAGGGGACTTTCCCGATCCCCGGTTTTGAGAGCCCTGTGATCCCGCTCCCTGCCATTCCTGCTGGGGTGCCGGGCCAGGGAAAGTACCCCGAGGAATTCCTTCGTCAGGGCGAGGAGCTGGAACGAGCGGGCCGGTGGGCCGACGCCGTCGTCTTCTATGAAGAAGCACTTCGCCGTTTCCCGCAAGATGCAAACCTCCTGCAACGATATCAGCACTCGCGGCTTCGAGTCGATCTTGCCCGTCGACTGCGGGATGCCAGCTACCTAGGTGCTGTGGACGGCCTTTCATTAGGTCGGGCAGCAGAGGCTTTGAACGAGGCCCTCCTTAAGGTCCAGGTGCACTTCGTAGACCCTATCTCGTGGGAACGCCTGACGGCCAGCACGTTATGGGGGATGGAAACAATCCTTGGAGAGTCCGGACTGTGGTCCCGATATGAGCGAACCCCCGATCCCCTCGTGCTGCAGTCTCTCAAAAGCCAATGGAAGCAACTGCTCACCACCCAAGGCCCCAGCGACCGCAGTCAGTCGGCGAAGGTATTGCTAGAGGCTGCAAGATTGGCGGAAGCCCGGTGTGGGATTCCGGCCTCCGCCCTGGTGATGGAAATGATGTGCACCGTCGCCAGTCTGTTGGATATTTACTCTTGTTACCTCACTCCGCAACAGCTGCAAGAGATTCTCTCCCAAATCGAAGGAAACTTTGTGGGCCTTGGAGTGGAACTCAAGGGTGAAGAGGGCAGCCTGGTAATCCTGCGAGTAATCCCCGGTAGTCCGGCAGAAGCTGCCGGATTAAAACCCGGCGATCGTATCGTGGCTGTGGGAGACCAACCGACCACTTCATTGCCGGCCGAAGAGGCAGCCAACTTGCTCCAAGGTCCAGAGGGCTCCTTTGTTCGCCTAAAAGTGCAGTCCGCAGGGCAAGAACCTCGGGAACTATGGATTCGAAGGACGCAGGTAGAGGTCCCCAGCATCGACGGCACCCGAATTATCGATCCGACTACTGGGGTGGCCTATTTGCGGATCGCGGCTTTTCAAAAGAACACTGCGCGCGAGCTCGATTCGGCACTTTGGTCCCTTTATTACCAGGGGATGAGAAGTCTTGTGATCGACCTTCGCGGAAATCCCGGCGGTCTCCTGGGAAGTGCAGTGGAGAGTGCCGACCGGTTCCTCGACCGAGGTGTCATTGTTTACACCCGCGGGCGGAACTTGATGGAAGACTGTACCTACGTGGCCCACGAACCAGGAACATGGCGAGTACCCTTGGTAGTGCTCATCGACGGCCAAAGTGCCAGTGCGGCCGAGATCTTTGCCGCCGCCATTAGGGATCACCGCCGCGGCACCCTGGTCGGGACTGCCACCTATGGCAAGGGTTCTGTTCAGGGGATCTTCCCATTACACTCCCATCGGGCAGGACTACGACTTACCACTTCCCGATTCTATTCCCCATTGGGTCGCCCGTTTACTTTGGAAGGGGTGGCTCCCGACATCCTGCTCCGTCAGGCCGCCCGACCTGTCTCCGCCGGGAATTCCCTCTCCATGCAGCAGGAAGATCACGCTCTTACCGTTGCCGTGCAAGTTGCCAGGGAGTTAATCGCTCAGCGGCCTTGAGCTAACCCGGCTCCAAGAGAACTGAGGCAGAAACATTTTCTCCTCCCGAACGAGTTGGATCATTAGGTTTCCGTGAGCATTCCTGGAAGCTTCACGGCTGTTGGCGTAATCCCTGGATAGTGCCGGCACCTTTGGAAGGCCTGTCCCTCCGAGAAAACCGGTCCCCCGCCGCTCGGAATTATGTGCCGGCCAGTGTAAAGCCTCCCGCCTGCGGTCACTACCTTTTTCCTTGAGAAACTCCAGATTAACCGAGCTTGCTCAATGGCCTCGGCAAGCAGCTTTTAGGCCAGTGTCCGGCCAAGATTTTTCACTTAGCCGCCGGTTGACACCCCCCGTTTTCATTTCGGACTTTATGCCAACTGTATGAGAAGCTCTGATAAGGTCCTCGGGGGCCCTAAAGAATGTGCTCAAAGTAACGATATCGAGGAGCAAAGTCCCGAAAGAATGAGGCACCTCTCACTAATGCCTTCAAAGCTGGCGAGAATCTGGCATGGCGACGACATTCAGGTGCATAAACGGCAAGACTATTAACTGCCGGGGATTCAGGTTTTCGGGGTGGGAATTACTCAGAAGCTCCATCCCAAGAATTGGGTATGTGCTTTTCGGGGGTAAAGCAATTCGGAAAGTGCCAGTTCCCAGTGGGGCAAGGCCTCGAAATTAGGCCGGAGTCGGCCGGTATCTTCGCAAAATCGTGCAGTAGAAAGCCCCCCTAACTTCCAGCTTTTTGGGCCGTAAGTATTCTTGGGCTTTTCCGGTCCTGCGGATTCTTGAAAGTGATCCGATGAGACACCCAGCAGAAGGATCCGGAACTCCCCCCGGGGCATGACTCCCCTTAACCTTCGCGATGGCAGAAGGCAATTCCTTCGATTTCCACGAGGAGTTCTGGGCGACAAACATCCGCCACCGCATAGACCGTAGGGAGCTCTCCTAGCCGGCGGCTACACACCTCCCTTACCGCAGGGAAATCCTCTTTCTTCTTTACATACACCCGGGCACCTGCCAGCCCCTCCAGCGATGTGCCGAGCCCGGGCATTCCGTGACGGGCCAGATTCTCCGGGGAGATAAGAGCCTCGATGTTATCGAGTGTTTGGTTCGTTTGTCCCACCACATCGCCAATATACTGGGTTTCTTCGTTCGTGATGCTAGCCGTCCCGGAGATAAAGATCGTGGCGAACGAGCCGCAAGAAAGAGCCATAGCTCGGCAAAACTTCGGACTTTTCAGACCATAACAGGGGGAATAAGCGAAGGCAGAACGCTGGAGGGGGTTTTCCAGGGGCATGGACAGGATGTCCGGCCGACCGGTATCCAGAGCTATACAGCTCATCACTATATCGCGACCTTCGGTACCGATTCCGGTACTTGCCGGATAGACCACCGGATTGAAACCGGGAGGCCGCCGCCCCGCCTGAAAATGAATATTCTGGTAGAAGTCGCTCCGGGCCCGATTCATCTCCATATATCGCTGGGTGTCCCCCTCATTGCCCACGATATCCCCAAGGTAGAGCCAGGTGCGGATTACCCGCTCGAAGCCCACCCCGGCGCGGAGGAGCATGCCCGCCATCCGATGGAAGGCACTTGTCGTTCGATCATAAACCCGGGGCGAATCCGTGGCAGGGGTAATGTGGGCACAATGAACCCACGAGACTCCCGAATGGCGAACAATCACCAAGTTTTCGCTGATTCGCAAGATCTGAACACCATCCTGCTGTCGGCCAACTCCCAAAGCCTCGATAGAGACCAACTTCCCCTTACAAGGGGGCTGGAAAACATAAGTGGTTGCCGGGAGTTCCGGTCCATAAAACTCGCGGATAATTGCCTGACATTCTTCCAAATATTGAGGGCCTGCCAAAAAAACGGATTGGCTGACGATTGCCCCCCGAACTCCTTCGTCTTCGCTCAGCAGACGAATGGTTTGCAAAGCATCCCAAGTTTGTTCCGCTAGGGAGGTGCCCCGGCGGGGAACGGCTGCCGCCAGCACGTGTCGAACATCGTTGAGTTCGACCACGGAATACCCCACTCCCTCACTGGAGATCTTCCGGGTCCATTGGGAAACTTTCGTTTGACCTCCCATAGGAATTCCCTTCAAAACATCTGGCTAACCGTTCCCAAGCCCACCCCGACCGGAACCTCCACCTCTGCCTGCCTTCCAAGGCTTGGCTACCGCGACACAGGAGTCCCGAGGATTTCGGCAGGCCTTCCCTGCCACAACCTAAAAGCTCCGAAGGCCCCCGGGGATCCTCTTCTCCTTTTTACCAAGCCCGGCCAGCTGCCCCGTAACCCTTGCCTTTATCTATCCCGCGAACCTGAGTCTCCCAAACCCTGTGGGCACAAGATATAGGTGATGGCTAACGAAACAACGCAATCGGTCGGTCTCCCAACCAGTGGCGGGCCTCTTTGGAAATAATGGACTCACCAGTCCGCGACCAAAACCTCCGGCGAGCTCTTCCGACACACCCACTAATATTCGGCACTTTGTGGGGATTATTGGGTAATTTGCGGAACCCATCCTGCCGCAAGTTCCGCTTTTATACTTACCCGACGGGATGCCGATCTGCTACAACTTTCCCACTCTCCTAACCCCGAGCTCCTCTGCCCTCCAGCACGGAAAAGGATTTCAATTAAAGGGTCGAACCGCTATGCTAGCCAGCGTTCTGCCTCCGGGTCTCCCTGGAAGGAAGAACCTTTGGTCGCCTCCTTGGTTAAACACAAAAAACCTCAGCTAGGTCCCAAGTTTCGCCTTGTAAGCATTCGCAAAGGTACACGAACCGACAAATTAGAGGATATCAAGAATGCTTCGTGCCTGCCGATTCCAAGTGATACCGCTCATTGGGTGGGAAGGGCTAAAGGTGGGAGTTAGTCTCTCCGTTGCCATGGCCGGGGGGATGCTCCTAGTGTTACCGTTTGCTGACTTAGCTTTCCCTCAGGATTCCCCGCTCGACTCCTTCATTGTTGCCGAACGGTTATTTACCGACGGCCCGGAGAGCTATCAAGGTACCCCCTACTTCTGGCTGGCCCGCTTCTCTCTCCATTTAACTTTCGGGATTGCCCCGAAGTCAACTCACCAGCTCCAGTTTTTATGGGGATCAAAGGACGACGATCGAACGGCGGTAATCACCATTAACCGTAAGGTTTTCCCATTTTCCGCAGGGGGCTACAACGGGTTCCGATGGCAAACTATTCCACTACCGGCAGAGATGGAAGGCGAAAAATATGAAATCCTGGTGGCGGCTGGCCCTGGGAAGGCTGCCTTTCTGGCAGGTGTACGGTTGTTAATACCTGCTGATGCTCCCGAAACAAAAGATGCATCCTTTTGCATCACAAGCCCGCCTGAGCCTCCTGCTAGGGAGCCCGAGGGAAAACCTTCCCCGATCGACATCGAAGTAGCGGTAAAACCGGCTGCCCCGCCCGTGCCCCCAAATACACAAGGAGCCGAGGCATTCGTTGAGTGGCGAAGCTTTTGGGACCACCCCAGTCGGCGAACCTTTTCCGGACAAGCCGCGACACCGACCGACAACACAATCTTCCTCGAGGCAGAAGAAAATGCTCGCCGGGCACATGAACAATTCTTGCGGTGCCACCGCTATCTTGAGGGTTGGCTCGGTGTGGCTGATCCGCACACCGGATTGATCCCCCAAAACTTGCGACCCGGGGGAAACGTTTGGACACCGGAAAACTCTGCCGCCGACAACTATCCCTTCATGGTCCTGACAGCTGCTATCCTCAATCCGCAACTTCTCGAGGACCGTCTCCTCCCCATGCTTCGGACAGAGAGGCAACTTACTAACCGATTGGATGGTTTGCCCGATGCTTGGTCCTTTGCTACCCAGTCGTTCGTTCGGCCCCAGGTGGACTTAGCACGGGTAATTTTTGGAGCTTCCGAGTATGTCAAGGACGGCCTCCTACCCCTTACGGAATGGCTTGGCCCCAGTGCTTGGTCGGAACGCCTCCTGGAAATCGTGGACGATATTTGGAAGTATGCCCCAATAGAAACTCCCTGGGGGAGAATTCCCTCTGACAACGTGGAAGTCAACGGCGAGCAACTCCAAACTCTGTGCCGCATCTACTGGATGACGGGTCAGGAGAAATATCTGAATTGGGCGTCCCGCTTGGCAGACTACTATTTGCTTGGGGAGCACCATCCCACGCTCCACTTGCCGATTCTCCGGCTTCGGGATCATGGATGTGAAATTGTCTCGGGGCTCGTGGAGCTTTATGTCACCGTACACTTTGCTCGCCCGGAGAAAAAAGCTGCCTATCGTACTCCCATTTACCAAATGATGGATCGGATCCTGGAGATTGGCCGAGATTCCCGGGGCATGATGTACAACTGGATCCACCCCCAAACAGGCGAACATGATAGGGGGATATGCGACACCTGGGGCTATAACTACAACGGTATCTATGCCATTTGGATGGTCGACGGACATCAACCTTACCGAGAGGCGGTGCGGCATGTATTGAGCCGGTTACCGGAGTTGACCGAGTACCATTGGGGCTCGGCCGATGAATATGCGGACTGCCTAGAAGGAGCCATCAATCTGTACCATCGGGAACCGATCCCGGAGGCAGCTCGGTGGATCGATAGCGAAATCCGCGATATGTGGCGACCGCAGCAGCCCGGTGGGATTATCGAGGGCTGGCATGGGGATGGCAACGTAGCTCGCACGGCGATTATGTACGCCCTTTGGAAAACCCAAGGAGTAACCCTCCGACCCTGGCGGGAAGATCTCCTCGTAGGAGCCGTCCAATCCCAGGGCAAGCTCTACTTGCTCCTCAGTGCCGGTGCCGAAGAGTGGAGAGGGAAAATTTTCTTTGACCTTCCCCGCCATGCCGAGTATCTCCATCTGCCGATCGATTATCCCCGAATCAACCAGTTTCCCGAATGGTTCGTGGTTCCCCGGCAGAAAGCTTTTAGGATATGGGACTTAAGCCGTGGCGAGTCCTATCAGTATCTGGGTCGCGACCTGTCGGCCGGGCTGCCGGTGACTATTCCCCCCAACACCGAGCTCCGCTGGATTGTGGAACCAGCCGAAGATCGCTAGGAGTCACGGGGACGAAAGCGTTCGCCAGGCCTGCCTTTCCGCCGGATGCCCACGCAATCGGCCACAGTTTGCCGGTCTTTGCCGCAGTCCGAATGCCAACGGTCACCATGGCGGAATGATCCCACGGCTCAAATGCCCGTATAGCCACCAGATTCCCCATGAAAATGACCAGCAAGTTCCAGGACAAACACCGGATTTGCATCAGGCAAACCTGCAGTCTTCCCGCACGAAAAATCCTATCGAAAATGCATTTCCTGCTTCGTCACCATAACTATTGAGGGTTACATGGATGCAGCACTTCTTCTTGGGCATGCCGCTTCCACCCCATGGGACAGAATTCCTTCCTCGGCAATCCTAACTTTCCGTGGCGACGAAGCACTTGACCGGGACACAGATCGTGCAGGATGCCGGCGATATCAAGGTGCTCACCACGGAAGAAGTGCTCGGTCTTCAACCAGGGGAAATCCAGGCCACTATCCGCCAGTTTCCGGCCAAAGGTGCCGAGTTGAAGGCCCAAGTTGAGGGGTTGGCCCTTGCAAATTTGGGACCTGCTGCCGCTCGTGAAAGGCAAGATGCCGCCGGAGTCTTTCCAACTGCCTAGAACATATTCCAACTGCCGAGAACATACCGATCCCGGACCTGCCTTCGCGAGGCAAGTGGAAGGATGAACATAGCGGAGAGTGCAGCCACGGGAGGGTAGATGTCCCCCTGATCAAATTCGGATAACACCGAATAACTTAAGGTCCGAAAAGCTAAGGTCGAATTTGACGACCATTAGGCCATGGATATGCCCGCATCGGGTCGTTGGCAGATTCACCGGAGAATCAAAGCGAACTTTTCGGAGCTTCGAATAAACCGGCCGAGTAGCGGAAACCCAGTGATACCCACTCCTTTCCCGGATTTGGTTACCGTCGCTATTTAGCCGGCTGCATATGCCCCCGCCAACATCTGTCCAAACCGACTGTCTTAATCGGGAAAATCATTTGTCTTCCCGAGCACCCTTACCCCGTGCCTTTAACGGGCAAGGCCAGTTCTCCGCGGAGGAAGATCGGACCTGCGGAAGAGTCTACTCGGCCCAAAATCGATGGACAGTAACCTGGTAGTAGGTTTCTCCCGGCCGCAGCACCGTGTTTGGATATTCCGGCCGATTGGGCGAGTCCGGAAAGTGCTGTGTCTCCAGACAAAAGCCGTAATGCTTCAAACAGGGTTTACCCGCAACTTGGAGGGACCCATCGAGGAAGTTTCCTGCGTAAAACTGAACCCCCGGTTGGGTAGTGAGGATTTCCATGACCCGCCCTGTCGTAGGCTCGCTCACCCGGGCACAAAGAGATAATTCGCCCGGTTTCGGTTTGTTGAGCACGTAACAGTGGTCGTAGCCTCCCCGAACCTGGGCGATCCGGGCTCCGATCGGCTGAGGTGTACGGAAATCCATCGGCGTCCCTTCCACCGGAGCAATCGGGCCCAGGGGAATAAGCTCGTCATCCACGGGGAGATAATGATCGGCGTTCAAATACAAGATGTGCCCAAGCACATCGCCGCTCCCCGCCCCAGCTAAATTCCAATAGGCGTGGTTTGTGAGGTTCACATGGGTGGGCCGATCGGTCTCCGCATAATAATGGATCCACAGCTCGTTCTTGTTTGTCACTTGGTAAAGCACCCGCACCTGAAGGGTACCCGGGTAGCCCTCTTCTCCATGAGGACTGACTCGTTTCAGCCGGACCCCTACCCAGTCTTTCTCCTTAACAGGTTCCGCTTCCCAGACATACTTGTCAAAACCCTTCCGACCTCCATGCAAGTGGTTGCGACCATTGTTAGCCGCCAGATGGTATTCCACTCCGTCCAGGACGAACCGAGCCCGGGCGATCCGGTTAGCATAACGGCCCACTATCGAGCCGAAGAAAGGATGCCCCTTCAGATAGGCTTCCAAACTATCAAGATATAAGGTGATGGGAGCCATCTTGCCATGCCGGTCCGGTGTCTCCACGGTAATGAGAGTAGCTCCGTAGGTCCAGATTCTGGCCCGCAATCCCCCCGGGTTTTCCAAGATATACTCCTCGACCTGTTGACCTTCTGGTACCTTGCCGACAACACGCGATTCCAACTTCATCGGTGCTTCCTCTCCCGAGTTCTGTTGGGCCCACAAATCACCAGCTAAACTCGCTACCAAAAGGATAGCCAGATACCCTCGCACCACGGCAAAGGCCTCCTCTTTTCCGAAGATCACCCTCGGCATGGAACCCCGGCCACCAAGAAGTCTATCTTCCCAGCCGCCAAACATTCACTTGTGCCGGCAGTTTTCCCAAAGCTGGCCTTCAAGCACCCCACCCCCCGGAGAAACCAGATTTTCGGGAAAACTTTGCCCGCGTTTTCTCCACATCCGAAATCCTACCCAAGGTTTCTTTCCACCGCAAACCACCCCGGCAACAAGCAGGATTTTTCGGATTCGTCGTTGGCCTGAGGACCGATTCGGGCAAACCCCTGACGCTACGGATCCGGTCACCACAACCCGCCAAAAGGTTCCACGCGAATTGCCTTTCGGGGCTGAGTGGGGCAAATTACCTCGCACGCCCCACAACCGGTGCATCGCGACGGGTCTACCCAGGGAAGAACCGCATAAGTTTCCGGACAAAATTTCAACCGAATGGCTTCGTACGGGCAATGGGCTCGACAAAGGCCACATTCTCGCTCGTCCGCAAGGAGGCAAATCTCTCCTTCCACAATCACCCTGCCGATCGGAGTCTGAAGTTTAACTGAGGGTTGTAACTCCTGAATTGCTCCGGTGGGACACACCTGCCCGCACCGAACACAATCCCGATGACAATAGTCATCGTGGAATCGGACGACCGGAGCTGCAAATCCAGTCCACTCCGCCGGTGACCAGTCTGCAACCAGGATCCCCGCCGGGCAAGCTCTGAGACAATTTCCGCAGCGGACGCACAGACCAAGGAAAGTGCTTTCCGGCCTCTGGGCCCCCGGAGGCCGAAGCCGTCGAGGCTCCCTACTTGGCCTCGGCCCGGGCACGACCACCGCCACCCCCGCAAGGCTAGCCCCAAGGAAAAACCTCCGAATGAACCTTTTGTCCATGGCCACCGAATCATTCCGCAGCATACTTGGATCTACCATAACATTTCCTTGGAGTGCATCCTTGATTTCCGGCAGGGCTGGGGTAGGAGGGTTCCTTCTGCTCGAAAGGGAGCCCCAATGCCGAAGTCTCTGCACACAGGATCGCCGCCCAAAGAAAAGTACTTCCTGCAAGCCACCCACCAAGCATAAATAACGGCACCACCCTCCCCTTGTGGCAAGACTAAAAAGCAGGACGAGTCCTACCGCAAACCCCATCATTCCCAGTCGGCTAGTACCGCCCCCCGCTGCCTCCCAGGGAGAACTCCATATTGCCAGAGGATCCAGCCACAAAAGAAGAGGGATTCCGAGGATCAACCCCAGCAACGCCGAAACGGCCAACACCTGTCCTAACCACCACAAACGCAGGGTGGGAAGTCGGCACCACCCACCGAGCTTTGCCGCAACTTCGTTGCAAGTTCCCAAAGGGCAAATCCACCGGCAAAAAGGCCGCCATCGCCATAAGGCCACAAACCCCAGAACGATCCCGAGCAGAGCCAAAAAAGAAATTTGTCCGCCCCTCAACTTGCCCAGGGCTAAAAGCGGACTCATTCCCGCCGGGCCACTCCCAAGCCATCCCACCGCGAAGTTAGGTTTTAGGACCAAAAGCAAACAGGCTCCCAAAAAGAACGCTCGAACACCCCAGCGAAAAGCCGGGGCTTTCCGCCCTTCATTTTTCTTCGGTGTTTCGATCTCGGAGTGATTCGGCAAATTCGGCATATGGGAAGTTGAGCAAAGAATACCGATAATGAAAAATTCGCTGGAAAACTTGCCTTCGGGTTTACAAGCCGGTTGTCAACCAACTCGACTTGCTTACACTGGATCACCCACGACCCAGCTTTTCAGCACCTCACTCTATTGCCGAAGTATTGTTCGGGACCTCAGCCTATTGCCGAAGTATTGTTCCGGCTAACCCTCTCCCCTCAGAACCCGGCGGAGGACTGAATTCCACCTTCCCCGAGCAAAAACTGCATTTTTTGGACATTCCAGATTGCATGGGCCGGGATAAAAAGAAAGGGCCAAGCGGGCTAGCTCTTTCTCAGCCAAGGTAGGCACCTTGTTGCCTCAAAATGTTTTGGACCTTTCGGATATCGACCTCGCGCGGACGGCAGCGGTCAATTGCCGCCACAGCCGCCGCTACCCCCGCTGCATGTCCAGTAGCGAAGCAGTTGGGGATAAGGCGAACCAGATCCGCCATTTGCATCTCGGCACTGATGCACCGGCCTGCAGCCAACAAATTATCCACTCGTGGCGGCAGCAAGGCTCCGTAAGGAACCTGCCATTCTCCGTGCTGACCACTGGTAGAACCTCCGACGGCCACCACGTCATCGAATCGCCGGCCGGCTTTCAAATCGGCATACCGGACAGTCGCTACCCCTTTGAGCACCCGGGTGATTCGCACCCCAAGCTGGGGAGCTGTTTCCACAAGATAGAGCGACTCATACCCAGGGAGCTGCCGGATCTTTTGGAGATGCTGCCAGATAAACTTCCGATGAGCCAGCTCCATTTGAGTTAGGGTCCGCACGTCGAGGCCATCGGCCTCGGGTCCGGTCAGGTTGACCCAATTGATTCCCGGAGCCGGTGTTCGCCCTCCAAGCCGACGCGGCCGGGGCACTTGGGCAGCTTTCTCTCGATCAATCCGATCCACTCCTCCAATCCGGGAAACTAACCCAATGTTATGGCTTCGATGCTCAAATTCGGCACCGGCCGCTGCAAAAATATCCCCGTCGCCGGTGGCATCGACTACCACGTCGGCCAACACCGCTAGCCGGCCGGATTTACTTTCGAACACCACACCTCGTACGGCATTCCCGTCCAAAATAGCATCCACCGCCCAGGAGTGGAGGAACACCTCCACCCCTGCTTCCGTGATCATCTCTACCATCACGTATTTAAGGGCCTCAGCATCGACAGTAGGATTTTGTCCAGGCTTCCGATCGATGATGCCCCCGGGCAGTTTTTCCAACCGCTGCATCATTTCCTCGCCAATTCCTTGACATACCTGCTTGCCTCCGGCAACGATATGGCCCAAAACCAGGAGGACTAATCCTCCAGTCCACAATCCACCGAAATGACCGTAACGCTCGATGAGGGTGACTGTAGCCCCCGCCCGGCTGGCGGCGATGGCCGCCGAGACCCCCGCGGGACCTCCTCCCACCACCAGCACCTGCGTCCGGGCTATTACCGCCAATTCCCGCTGGGGTTGGATCACTTTGCCATCGACAATTCGCGGAGCAAAGCGAGTATCCTGAACCTTTTCCGCAGCCAGCACACTGCTGGTGAACCCACCAGATTCTGTGGCCGGCAGTTCTTCCCCCCAGCCCTGTCGGCCTGCCATCCATCCGGCAAAACACCCTAAAACACCTAACCTTTTAAACCACCCGCGACGGTTCAAAGTGTCGGCCATCGTACCTCCTTTCCACGCCAGATCTCTCAAAACTTTCGAAGCTCTCCCAGCCGCTTCAAACTGCTGCTTAGCCGGGAAACGAAAAATAAGACGGTTCCTAACCTCAATCTACTTGCGGTAGGAATTGCCGGCCGCCCGAGTTGCACTCCAAAAATCAAGACACGAACTTAATCGATCCCCAATCCCCGGTTCCCTATCGAGTATGCAATTGGAAACAGCATTTTGGGAAAACGCCAGCGGCTGCTTTCGGCAATGCCCCAAAAAGCCGGACAAAACCCCTTGTGTTTTTGTTTCCCTTGGAACCAAGCTTACCCTTCCAAGATGAAGATAGGGGATTACCTTGATAAAGGTGGAGGACTACTTTCCCCAGCCAAATACCGTCGGCCCTGCTATCCCTCAGAAGGAAATCTGCATCGGGGTCTGCACTCCCTGAGAAGCCGGAAGACCTCGAGCCACGGCCTTCGTTGGCCGATCTGCTCCTACCCGTACCGTGTAAGTTCCCGGCCCAAAAACCGGCGGCCGAAACCGGGAACCCTGAATCCGACGCGTGTAAATGATCTCCCCATCCTCTTCACGAATTACTTGCACCACGGGATCGGTTACCTCCTGGAAGATAAGCTCCGGCAAATACCCCCAGGGTTTTCTTCCATCGTTATCCGACATATGGATCCGTACGGGCCAACCTGGGAACTGGGCAGCATCTCCCTTGGCAAGATCCGCCTTCCGGGGCCAACACTCGAAAGTGATCGTGCGATCCGATTTCCGAAAGCGAATCAGAGCATACCCGTCGGCCAAATTGAGGGACGGATCCCGCTGAAATTTTCGAAGTTCCGCTCCGTTACTCGGCTCGGGGTTGGCATAAGCAAACATGGTAATGCGATTCCCCAACCCGTCAAAGTAATCTCCCGTCCACGGCAGGGGACTGCCAGCAATGGGACGGAGCCCCGGCTTTTCATCCGCCGGCCACCACCACCTGCCGTAATAGCTGTTGAAAATCGCGGGATTCGTAAAACCAAATGGACCATCCCGGAATTCATCGATCCCGTGCTGGACCACGACCGCTAAGTGTTGGTCCCCACAAAGGTGACAGGCAGCTGCCTGGCGGAGGATTCGAAGCACGCGATTCCGCTGAGTTTGCGGCCACCCGTTGCAGTCAAGATCGGCAATAAGTCGGTTGTCTTGGGAGCCGTGCAAATGGGCCGCCCCGCAAAAGGCCGTCTGGGATAGCACCGCCTTCATGACCGCCCCTCCCCAATCCTGAGACCACTCCTCCAAAAACTTCATCTGACGCTCCCCAAGCAATTCCAGCCCCGGCAAATCCACCGATGTGGGCTCAAAGTTCGGATCGGTCACATGATCCGGCCGAGGGCCCATTTGAGGAACTTTACCCTTGGGACCGCTCTTAAATTGCCGATCGGCAATAATGGCGAAATCAATTCCACCGACTCGGAGCCTCGTGAAATATACAGAAATACCCTGGGCAACTGGTCGAGGATCCACCGGATCGGGCAAGTGCCACGTCTGGCAGCGATGGACCATGTTGATATATTCCGCCGGGTAGTAATACCCCCCGGAATCCCCGGCAGGTGAGTCGGCCACGATTCCCCCCTCACCCCAAAGATTCCCTTGACCGATGTCATGATCGTCGGGGATCGTTACCGTGGGCCGATCGCGAATCACATCCCGGAATTGCCACCCCCATAACAGCCAGGCTGCAGTATGTTCCGTGTGGTCATAGCTTTGATCGCCGGCAAAGAACAACAGATCGGGATCCTGTTGGAGCAATTTGTCCACAATCTCCCGACGATCCCCACGATCTGCGTTCGAATTGCAAGAAAGCGAAGCCACCACGATTTCGTCTTTGTCGATGGGGTCACGGCGAATTAAACCTTCAAAGGATGCTTCCTGCCCGTGGAAGACCCGATACCGGACTTGCCGGCTCGATTCCCACGGCTGGATTCGGAAATGGGCCGACCACCCCGGATAGATCACCGGAGCCCGAGCCACTTCCTGCCACTTCCCATCTTCCCAAAATTCCAGGCGAACCTCCCGTGGCTCGCCCGGTTGTAAGGGATACAGTTGGGCAGTAATCTTCAGTACACCGGAATCGTGAGTATAAATCGCAAAGGCGACCACCTGGTCGCGAGGAACCCGTACAAATTTCTCCAGAAATGTCCGCGGCGGGCGATCCCAGAGGTCCTCTCGACAAGCTAAATCGAGTTTCTCCCCTCGTGGACCACGAAATGGACTGCCGGTACCTGCAGGGTCGGAAGCCCCAATTGCCGTGCTTCCAATCCACCACCCAATTAACCCGGCAACCACCGGTATGGTTGTGCGGCAAATTCTGGCAGTCATCGCGGTGCTCCTGAACTTTCAAAGAAACTTAGCTTCGGTAGGACCTTTGTTATCCCGGCCAAAATCCCTTCACCCTTCCGACTCCAAATTGTCCCAATTTGCTGGCCGGATAAAAACTGGGGCTTCCTCTCTCCAGCAAAAGCCTTACCCCGCGGTGGATCCGTGCTTCTCCAGTTTCCCGTCCCGAGGAAACTAGGGGGCCTCTCAGCCATCAAGGCCCAAGAAGCAGGGCCCTCTTCTTAAAGAACCCGTTAATATTCCCGGCTAACATTCCCGGCCAAAGGAGAAAAACTCCCGCGATTCGGCCACCGTGCACCTGCCAACTTCCGTGACCTATATTTTGTCAAAAGGAAGGCGAGAGAAATCCTGGGCACAAGCTGGGTTTGGTGGCAAGCCCAGAGGGTTTGCTGCCCCAAACCTTTTATCTCGGGAAACCGGGGCTAGAGAAGGGCGAGCCTCAGTGCACGTAGATCCCGCTCAAAAAAAGCGGTTGTTACCCCGTTTTACCCAGTTATGAGTGCGAGTCGTGTAATCCAGACTGGGGAAGGAGAAACTACCTCCTGAACAAGGTGGGATGAGACAGGACAGCTTGTCTCGCGAACCGGGGTATCTCTGTTCGGATTACTTTCCTGGGAGTTCCCGGGAGGCCAGGCGAGGCGGCCCATGGAGAGAGGTTTTTCGCTTGCCAATCCAGTCTTTCCCACCTGGCCCGAAACGTCGCGGCGACCCACAAAACCCCTCTTCGGGGAACAACGAGACCGGTCTTGAATGAAAATCACCGATAGAGGAAACCACCTATTAGAGGGAACCACCTATGCGTGAAATTCGGGTGCTCGTGACCGATGACTCGGCCGTAATCAGGCAAATGATTAGCGATTTTATAGACAAAGAGCCGGGTATGAAGGTGGTCGGCAAGGCCAAAAACGGCCGCGAACTCCTCGAACTTCTTCCCACCGTTAAACCCGACGTGGTAACACTCGATATCCAAATGCCCGGGATGGACGGGCTGGCTGCCCTCGAAGAGATTATGCGGCAATTTCCACTCCCGGTAATCATGGTAAGCACGTTGACCCAGCGGGGGGCGACTATCTCTTTTGAGGCCTTGGATAAAGGGGCATTCGACTACATTGCCAAACCCGAGCGAGGGACCCAGGAAAACGACCAGTTTCGTGTCGAACTCCTGCAAAAGATCCGATTGGCTGCTGGGGCTGACATCCAACGCATTCTTGCCATTCGCCAGGCTCACAAACGTCGGGTTGCTTCGGCAACGGCTGCCTTGCAAACCCCTGTGGCAAAAAGTGGAGAGGCACCCCTGTCTTTAGGCAAAGCCGTGATCGCCATCGGGATTTCCACCGGCGGTCCGCCCGCTTTAGGCCGGCTGTTTAGCGAACTAGCACCTCCCATGCCCCCTATTCTGGTTGTGCAGCACATGCCGCCCAATTTCACGAAGGCCCTCAGTTGGAGGCTCAACTCTCTGTCCCCCTTGACCGTGAAAGAGGCGGAACATGGAGACCTCCTGCGACCGAACCACGTCTACATTGCACCCGGGGGCATTCATATGGAGGTAATCCGCAGTGGCATGGGTCCGCAAATTGTCTTGCGACAAGGGCAACCAGTCAGCGGCCACAAACCAAGTGTCGACGTTATGATGACCAGTGCTGCCCGGCTCTTTTCCCCAAGGATTTTGGGAGTCATCATGACAGGAATGGGCCGGGACGGAGTTGAAGGATGCCGAGCCATTCGCGACGCCGGCGGCTTTGTGCTCGGCCAAGATGAGGCAAGTTCAGACGTCTACGGCATGAATAAGGCAGCATTTGTACAGGGATATGTCGATCGGCAATTTCATCTCAGTGAGGCGGCGTCCGTCATTAACGCTTTCGTCCGAGAGCAATGGCTGGGGGAAAAAGCCGTGCCTCTTGCCGGCAAATGTTAAATGTTAGGTCTCCCAGAAAAGGCCCCGCTCAACCGCTCTTTTGAGGCACTCCCCATCACCGAGCTTCACAAATCGTAAAGGCACTCATCTTCATACATCATGGAAAGTCCTAAACCGGCGTTTTCGATATCCTTTGGGTCTCTGGGTGTTACGAAGGCGAATAGGGCTCCCCAGAGGGGTAATCGAGGCCGAAAATCCCGGAAAACCGGCTAGGGGGATAAAAATCCGGCCTTTTCTTTTGGGCTGAACGCTCACTTCGTGCAAATGAAGGCCAGACCGTGGATAGCTTAATCGGTAGGCAAAAAACACCAAGAGGAATCGTTCTGGATCGCCAATTCTTCAACTGGGTTATTCTGGCTCGCCGATCTGCTTCAAGTACTCCGCAATCTGCCCGTACAGATCCAGCAAATTTTGCCACCTGTGTTGGTCTAGGGTCACGCGATTGCCATCCGGGCGAATGCTCTCGATGACACATCGTAGTCGGATATGGATGTACTGCAACAGTTCGGCCAGTTCGGCTGCTTGTGCGGGGGAAAGTCCGGAGGGAAGATCGGGGACAGGCAAAACATGCAGGGGTGCATAATCATCCGGAGAGCAGGCGTTAAAAAGTTCGATATGAAGACGGCCGATCATGGATGCAGTGTCCAACTCGTCATTATCGGCGAAGGGAGCCATAGGCACATTTTGTGCCACCATGCCCCGAAGCTGCTCCAAACGTGCGGCTATCTCTACCGGGGATCCAAAGAGTAGGACGGTTCTGCCGATCTGAATGATGTCCCCAGGCCGGAGGGGCCACACTTGAACGGACTCGCCGTTGACCCGGGTCCCATTGGTGCTCTGAAGATCTGTGAGGATTATTTCGCCCCGATCTTCCTGGATCTTCAAATGAAATCGGCTTACGCGTTCATCGCGAAGCTGAACATCGTTTCCTTCTTCTCGGCCCACAGTCACGGGGGTGGAGAGGTCCTTAAAGACGGCCCCACGATCCGGACCATCCAACACACGCAACCAAACTGCCGCCATGACTGTTTAGCTCCTCCGTCGCGGTTAGGCTTTCAAAGAGGAAAGGGCAAAACCGGCCATCGCAACGTTGCCCTCCCTTGCCGGTTTCGAGTGGCGATCTGGGCTGCACCTATAGTCCCCAGTGAGTGCAGGGCAAGTGAGTGCGGGGCAATCAAAACTCAAAACGATAGGGTTTACGAAAGAGAATTCATACACTCTTTGCGATCAATCTGGGTTCGATCAACGCTATCGGCTGCCGAAGCCCCCTGAGTCCTCCAATCCTC
>Ga0308410_1000447_pt1 | contig 22254 bp, 20 predicted proteins | sample HotsprOSTMatCore_FD_203467 | JGI IMG/M metagenome (GOLD analysis project Ga0308410, IMG submission 203467) | Hot spring phototrophic mat microbial communities from Octopus Spring, Yellowstone National Park, Wyoming, United States -... | ecosystem: Environmental > Aquatic > Thermal springs > Hot...
GGTGTTGCATTAGCGTTGCGATCGGGTACTCTTCTGCCGTGTTGTGCCGTTTGGGTGTTATCATAGTGGATGAAATTTACCCCAAGCGGCACTTTTTTTGTACCCGACCGATGTACCCTTATCAGGGTTGGGAGGGGGACATGTTGAAAAACCAACGCAAAGGCACTTATTAGGCCACATGCACTTGTTCCAGCACTGTCCAGCCCTTGACGACGGGCAAGTCGTTGGCGAACCGAATGCGTGGACGGTTGAGCCATGGGTCGATAATCCCCAACGCCAGCTGGTAGACACCGCGTGGGAGACTAATCTCAGGCGAGACCGTTGTGAAGCTGAACGCTCCTGGCAGCCACTTGCGGATGTCTGACTCTACCTGCCACTGCAGCACGGGTCGTTGCGTGCGGTTCAGCAGCGCGATGCGCACGGGCCAAGGATAGTAGAATGGCGCGATGCCCTGATTTTCGCCCGACAGGGTGAGTTCTAAGCGTCCACCGTGTAGGGTGCGTGGCGTCCACTCAAGGCGTTCCAGCCGATATTCGTAGCCCATCCGCCGCACCATCCACTGGCTGTTGCGCAGGAAGGTCGGGTTCGAGTTGTGGCTCTCCAACGGCGGGCAGTAGGGACCCAGATAGCTGAAGTGCCCGCGTTCCAACATCGTGCGGGTCAGGTCCCAGTCGGTGGTGAGCAGGCGGAGGGCTTGAAGCGGTACCATCTCGCCGCCGATACAGGCGACCTTCCAGTTCTGGTCGCGCCCCGCACGGTGTAGGACAGGCAAGAAGTGCCACTCTTTGCCACCGTCGGTGTCTTCGGGGAACATGTCATCGTGGTAGCCGAGCCACGGATGTTTGCCCAGATAGCCGTTGGCTGTGCGCGCCTGCAGAATCTTGTCGGGGAACGCTGCACGCATCTCATCTACCACAATTCGTTGGACGGACTCGCTGGCGAACAGCTCATTGCGCGGATAGGTGTGCCACTCACCCCAGAATCCCAACAGCCCCAGCTGCACAAATGCCACGCGCGGATGCTTGTTAAAGTGCGCCCCCAACGCGCGAATGAAGCGCACCAGCGCCCGTACCAAGCGCGGGTTGTCGTAATCAGGCGAGAGACCGCCCCCATGCTCTGTGTAAGCACGCATCTCGATACCCATGTCGATTAGCCACTGAGGGACACCTGTTGGTTTTCCGGGATAGTCCAAGTAGACGCGCAATACTACATGGTTCTCGCGCGTGTTGGGTCGAGTCTGGTTCCAAGTCTGCTCCCACGATTCGAAGCGATAGTCCTGCGGATTGGGTTCCAACTCGCGCCACGACACATACCAGAAGTTCATCCGCACGGGTTGATGATATTCTGTAAGCCACGAGAACCAGTACGCTGCCCAGCCTTTGAGTGGGTTATCCAGCGGTCCGGGTGCAGGCGGCAACTGCTTGGTCTGTCGTGTCATCACCAGCCTCCTGAAAGCGGTTCGATTCTACCCGTGTGGAGCCGTATCTACAAACAAAATCGGAGGCAGCCATACGGTAAGCATGCACTCTCCAGGAGTTGACCGCTATCAGTAGGGTGCGCGCGGAAAAGTTCAGAGGTGGACGCGTTGGTGTGCGGAGCCTTCGAAAGCACTGCCCGTGCAGTGCTGTTGCACTCGTGCAAGCAGGAGGTATGTTGCGCATCGGAGCGCGGGCACGGTCTCCTGCAGGCGCGCCTGCAACGCCTCACGCGGAAACGCCCCCCACGCCTCGGCAAGCTCCCCGCCCAGCGCACGCAGCGGCACGGTCGGCGCGCCGAGTTGCGCGGCGAGCGCGTCTACCTTTGGGTCATAACTGACGCACAGCACGGGCGCGCCCGCCGACGCCGCGAATATCGCCCCGTGCAGGCGCATCGCGACCATTGCCTGCAGGTGCGCCATCACCCCCAGCAGTTGCGCAGGGTGCTGCGGCGGCGGCAACACTTGTGCGCCCGTTGCGGCGGCAATCGCCTCGCACAGCGCGCGGTCTTGCGTCTCCTGCATCGGAACCAGCAGCGGGCGGTAGCCCTCGGCGTGCAGCCGTCGGCACAGGTCGGCGAACGCCTCCTGCACGGGCGCGTCTGCCCACAGGCGCGGCGCAAGCCCCACCCAGCGCGCGCCCGCCTCCAACGCCACATGCGCAGGCTGCGCCTCCAGTGCCCAAGTCAGGTCGGCGTCCACCGTCGCACCCGACACACCAAGCCCCTCCAGCATGCGCGCGGAGTCGGCGTCCCGCACACTTAGGAACGGAACCTGCTGCAGCAGGTGCGCCGTGAGCCAGCGCCCCATCCGCCGACGCAGTGGACCCACCCCTTGCCCCACCAGCAGCACCCTGCCGTGCGCCCGCAAGCCCCAGCAAATCAGCGCGAGGTAATACAGCAGCGAGCGCAGGCTGGTCGCGTCCTGCAGCAGGCTGCCCCCGCCCAGGATCAGCGCGTCCGACTCGCGCACGGCGCGGCGCACCGTGCGCAGTTCCAAGCGCGGCAGCGCACGCACGCCGTAGGTCGCCTCCGTGAAGGGGGGGTCGCCCGACAGCACCCATACCGACTCGCGCGGCAACACCTGCAGCAGCGTCGCCAGCGAGCCTTCGTCGCCCCAGTTGCGGTAGCCGTAGTAGCCTGCAATCAGGATGCCCATCGGCGAGACTCTACCCGATAGCGGGCGCGGAACTCGCGATACAGCGCGTCGTAGAGGCGCGCGCGTTCGGGGTCGGGCGTGAACCGCGCCTGCACGGGGCAACTGCGCTCCAGCGACTGCCAGTCGGCGTAGCCCATCGCGACGGCGGCGAGCATGCCTGCGCCACGCACGGTCGCCATCTGCGGCTGCGCCATCTGCCACAACTCGCGCTGCAGCACATCCGCCAGAATCTGCGCCCACACCGCCGAGCGCGCCCCGCCGCCAATCAGCCGTATCGGTTCCAGCCGCCTGCCCGCGAGTCGCTCAACGGCTGCCAACAGCCAGCGTGCATTCAGCGCGACGCCTTCCAGCACTGCGCGCGCCAGTTCAGGTCGCCCGTGCTGCAGGCTCAGCCGACAGAAGCCGCCACGCACATGCGGGTTCTCCACAGGCGTGCGCTCGCCGACCAGCCACGGCAAAAAGCGCAACCCGCCCGCGCCCGCCGTCGCCTGCGCCGCCCACGCATCCAGTTGCGCATACGCATCGGGCGGCGGGCACGCGCCCCAAAGCACCCCGCACAGCCAGTTCAAACACGCGCCTGCCGACTCCTGCTCGTTCGCGATGAAGTAGCGCCCTGGAATGCCCGCAGGCAGCGTCGCAAGATTGCGCCAAATGTCCGTGCGCTTGAAGGGCACATGGCAACTGATCCATGCGGAGGTGCTGAGCGCGAGGTGCGCCTGAAAGTCGCCCAGCCCGCCTGAGCCGATTGCCGTCGCGTGCAGGTCGGGCGTGCCTGCGATCACCTGCGCCCCGCGCGGCAGACCCCACTCGTCGGCGACGGTCGGCAGCACCGCGCCCAACACCGCCGTGCTGGGGTGCAGGTCGGGGAACTGCTCGCGGCGCAGTCCCGCATAGCGCAGCAGCGTCGGGTGATAATCCACCCGCCGAAGGTCGCGGTTGTCGGTAATCCAGTGCAGGGCGAGCGTCTCGTAGGTGCTGGCGGAGCGTCCCGTCAGGCGCAGGTTGAGGTAGTCCTTCGGCTCCAGAAACTTGTGCGCGGCGCGGTAGCGGTCGGGGTCGGCATACTTGAGGTACAGGATGTGCCCCAGCGAGTCTTTGCCTGAGCGTGTGGGCGCACCGCCTGTCAGGCGCAGCCAAGTATGCAACTTGAACAGGTTGTAGCCCATCAGAGTGGGGAAACCGCCGATGAGGTCGGCGATGTAGGGCGCACCGCGCGTGTCCATCCACACGATGGCGTTGCCCAGCGGCTCGCCCGTTGCGTCCACCGCAACTGTGCCCGACCACTGCGCCGTGCAGCACACGGCGCGAATCGAATCGCGGTACCCAGGCGCGTCGGAGAGCAGGCGTTGCACCAAGCGTGTGAGCGTTGCCCACCAGACGCGCGGGTCTTGCTCCACCCCGCCATCAGGCGTGAAAAGCAACGGCTGTGGCTCGGCGTCCCACGCCAGCAGTTCGCCCTGCGCCGAGACCACCGCTGCCTTGACCGCCGTCGTGCCCAAGTCAAGCGCGAGTACCATCCCCGCATCCCAGTTCCGCCCGCTCCGCCAAAACTCCTGCCATGCTGTTCTGTCGGCAGGAATCGCTCGCCCTGCGTGGAATACTTAACCTGCGGCGCGAAGGCTTCTGATGGGCTGGCTCGGCGCGCTGCTGATTGCGGCGCGTTCGGGCAGGGGTTGGAGTCGTATCTGAAGACCTGCGTGGCGCACAAAATCAAGGGCGTAACGCCGTTTGCAGGGCTGGAACTCTCGGTCGGGACGCGCGTGCTGGAGGTGAAGGGCGTCGTGGTCGGCCTGGTCGCCCGTCGGCGTGAAGCGTTTCATCATGATGGAGATTGAGCCATGGTGAGCTTTTACACCTTGCTACCTTTCTGAAGCAGGAATGTCAGTGAACCCGCCGTACACACCAAAATTGGAGGGCAATCCGATGAAACTATCAACCGAACAACAGTGGAGAGCGTGGCTGATTCAACAAGCTCGACGTATCGTACACTGCCAAGACGACGCAGAGGATGTGGTACAGGACACGCTACTAGCATACTGGAAACGGTTTGGTAGCCTGCCTTGGGACGAATGTGCAGATGACACACAACTCCAAAGAAAGTGCGCATGGTGTTGCCAAAAGTTGCGCGCGCTGGCACTGGACTCCTGTAGGCGAGCGCATCGTAGATATGAGATGCTGATACTAAACGATGATGTGCTCGCGGGGGGGGGAACGGCTGGCAGTAGTGGACATACGGGATATCTTGCTTCAGCAAGTAGCACTACACGAATTTCTTACAAGTTTACCTATGTACCTACAGCGTGTGGCAGGGCTGTATAGAGATGGCTACAGTTATGCAGAGATAGCCGAGCAGTTGAATGTGCAGGTGGGTACAGTGAAACGATATATGGCACGAATACGGCTTCTGGGGCAGGCATTTTTCGGAAAGTCTGACAACCAAAGTGCTGATTGCGTCGTTAACAATATCTGAGGGTGTTCCGAACCGTTTCGAGGGTGATCATCATGATGATGCATGTTGGTAGCACAAGGAGCCAGAATTGGGGTAAGAGAGGTTTGGTATGTTTCGTTCGAGCCTCTACTACTGCCTTGGTGTCAACTCTGTTGACTTTGCAGACAGCGTCGGTACTGGCTCAAGAAACCAGGATAGAGATCTGGCGGAGAGATGGTTCTCATCCAGCAAACATTTGTATCACAGATCGCAGCGATTCCCAAAACTTTCTCTTGGTATGCTACAACAATTGGGGATGTGTTGACTATTCGCAGCGTCCCTGTAATCAAGTCTGGGCTGTGGAAAGTATTCTCCACATAGCAGGTGTTCATGCTCTGATAGCGAACACTGGCATGGATGCCACTGTGGATGCGAGACTAACATACCGTCTCACTTTACATCCTTCACCAAGGGATATTAGATCATTCTACAGATATCGAAGATTCGGGTTCTTGCGCTTCGTAGATATGCGCTATAGTGGCTACCTCCACAGTGGCTACAGTTACCCAGAAATGCTTTTCGGTGCGGGCGGTGTGTTGTCAGTGCGCTTTCCTGTTGACTATGTTCGCTGGTGGGAGGGTCAGACACGCTTGGGAGAGCGCCCTAGGGTCATAAGAAGTGTATTATCCTTATCGGTCTTCGACACTATACCTGATGACACACTGTTCGAATTTTCCCAACCACATGATCCTGACGGATTCTATGGTGCGGAACAGCCGTACCAGCGCGTGGTAGCGATCTACGATTATCCGCTCGAAGTCATAGACCGACATCCCAATCGCAGTGTAGAACATAGGTTGGATTTGTTCGGTAATCTTTCCTTCCATATAAATGGAAATGTTTACGGTCGGGGTGACCCATATGCCTTTTATCCTTTCCGTATTACTCAAGCGGCACGACATGGACTCATCTCAATCCAACCTCTGCGACATGTCGATCCGTTTAGCGTTAATCCCGTTGGTGTGCCAGAGATTGGCGAAAACGAGTATGTTTATCAGGATAGTCCGCCACTGTTACGAATTCCTGTATTTGCATGGTTACATGATGTGTTAGATGCCTATGATGACCCGCTTGGATGGAACACGCCAACTTTCCGACGCTTTTACGACCCCCCAAACCATCAAGAAATGCAGTGGTGGGCAAACAAGCTAAACTTTGCTGTCGTAAACTATAGAGGCGAGCCACCACCAGGAGCGGCTCCCTTGGCGGGTAAACGAATCGAAAATGTATATGGAATTGCTCCTTGGTCGCGAATGGGAAACAACAGCGTGCGAGGCCTCGCGTTTACAGGGAGTACACTTCCCCCGTTAGAATATTTCGGTAGATACGACGTTCAGCTAAGGTACAACCATAATAGCCGCTTCCCAAATGTGCTGGTGCACTCTACGCCAGTAGAAGTGTTCTTCCCTGCAAACGGTGGGAACCATCCACAGGATGGACCGCCTGGCGTAGCTGGTTACTGGAGATGGCAGGGGGATTGGGGCGATTGGCAGGAGCAAGCACCTTACCCCACGCCTAATTGGTTCTACTATTACTGGGCGGCAATTGTCCGTGACAACCCACACCTGCCGTGGATAGCCAATATACGCTACGCTCACCTTCTGCCTGAATCGGAGGAACCTTTGCCTCTGGGGTTTTACAGTTCTGGGCAAAGCTACGTAAATGTTACAAGTGCATTAGCTAACCGCCTAAGCACACGTTCAAGTGGTCTCAGGTTATATTTATTCCGTTTGGACGATACCAATCGGATTCAGCGCGTGGACTTCCTTCATGTTTATGGATATCATGCTTTTCAATTTGTGGTCGCCCACGAGTTTGCCCACAAGTACCTGTACGAAAGCGGAATTGTGGGGTTGCCTGACTCTGATGGCGACGGACTGCGAGACGACTGGGAGATTGCGCTAAGACTAGACCCTACAGAAAGACGTACTCTTCGTTTCGTGTACAACACAGATTATCCGCACAATGATCAGGAGTTTCTCTGTGATGTAATAGCCTACGGTTTCCTACTCCCACGAGAGCAGACATGGCAAAGCGATTGGGCGGACATAGGGTTACAGAAGGGAGTTCCCATCTCTCCGTTTCCTTGGCGATACGATTCTTCGGGAACCAACCGCTCAAGGTATACAGACTTAATCGACAGTATCGACGACCTGTTGAGGAGGTAACGATGATGAGAACAACACACGGAATGGCGTCAGTATGTCGGATGGCTGTGGGACTGTTGTTGGGGGCATCTCTAATCGTTCATGGTGCTATCGGGCAAACACAACCGACGGCGCGGCAAGCACAAGTCCAATTCAGAGTGCCCGATCCTGAACTCAAAGCTCTGATACCCGAACTTGGGATTAACGAGGATGTGGCAGTTAGTCTGTTAACCAGCGCGATACGGCAGGCAGGTTTGCGTCGCGAGACCACCCAGTTGGAAAAGGTGCGTCAATGGTGCACGATTGCTTGCGCTTGGCCCGATAGGGAGGAAGCAATTCCTCTGTCAGATCATTACATCGGCGGCGATTTCATCAAAGTGACGATTCTGACGATGGGGCGGCTGGGCGCTGGCGACGAGCTGCCCCCTGAATGTGTCCGAAAGCATCCACATCTGGCGCAGATTGCGCGCGCTCGCACGCTGGCGGACAGGGCAATCCTTGTGCCAAACACTCCCGAAAAATGGCAGCAAAAGGTCGCGCTGTTTTTGAAGGAGGTCGACAACAAGCGAGACAGCACTACTGTACTGGCGGAGCTTCTACTGATGGCGCAAGAGGCCTATGAGGCAGGAGTCCGCGACGCCTTCGAGCTGAGCGGGGTAGACTGGTCGAACTTTGAAGTGCGCGTGCAAGTCGCCAAGATGCCTCCTGCGGAACGGATACGCTGGCTGGTAGAACAAATTGGTAACACGGAGGTAGTGCGTTCTCGAGAAGACTTAATGAGGCAACTGCTTGTCGATGAGGGTTCGGCAGCGATAGATACTATATACGCTGAGTTGGAGCGTCACAAAGACTCGTCGCATTCCAACACAGGAGTGCGTTCGTTGATAGGCGTGCTTGCGAGTATTGCCTGTATGGACGAAAAAGCGCTGCAGGCGTTGGAAAAGGTGGCTCAATTTCCGAATCAGAAGCTACGCGCATCTGCACGAGGTGCATTAGAGCAGTATCGGCAGCGCTTACCCAAACTGAAGCCGTTCTTAGGGTATGCGCCATTGCCGACGACCTCTCCCGCGAAGTTCTTCCCGTGAGCGCGGGCGGCAAGGGCAACAGATGCGCCCTTGCCGCCTATCCATCGTTGGAACACCCGCTTTGTAGTTTTCCACTCACGAAACAGCTTGCTTGCTAATTACCGTAAGCGCCATGAGTACCTCTTGTATTAGTTAATGTTGACATTTATGTGAGTGGTGATATTTGCTGCTAAGAGAAGCGGCTGCGGCTCACAGTCCCACGCCAGCAGTTCGCCCTGCGCCGAGACCACCGCTGCCTTGACCGCCGTCGTGCCCACATCGAGCGCGAGAATCATCTTCAGTTTGCAAATACGCCCTCTTCGGTCGCCTGCAGCACCTGATAGTGGCGGGCGCGGCACTGGTTCATCAGCTGCAGGCGCGTCTCGTTGTCCACGCCCAGCAAGCGCATGATACGCCCCGCAATCTCGATGTAGGTCTCGAACTCTTCGGGGATGACATCGGTCGCGCCTGCAGCATAGAGCGGCTCGATCTCGGCGACATAACGGGTGCGCGCGACGATGTAGACGGTGGGGTTCAACTCGCGCACGGCACGCACAGTGTAGCGCGTGCTAATCGGGTCGGAGACGGCAATCACGACGGCGCGCGTGTGTTCCACCCCCGCCGCGTGTAGGATTTCAGGGTGCGCCGCGTCGCCGTAAATAACAGGGATGCCCTGCTTCTGCGCCTCGCGCACCAGTGCGCCGTTCATCTCGATGACCACAAACGGCTGCTCCAAGTCGCGGAGCAGGTTCGCCAAGTTGCGCCCGTTCAGCCCGAAGCCGACGATAATCACATGGTCGCGCAGTTCGGAGTGGCTCTCATGCGCCGCGCGCAGGCGCGAGAGCCAGTGCGCCCGCTCGGTCGCCCGCGCCAGCAACCGATAGATGCTTGCCAACAGAAGCGGTGTCAGCAGAATGCTCAGCGAAGTGCCAACCACCAAGCCGTTCACCAAATCGGGCGGGAGCAAGTTCGCCCCGCGCGACTGCTCCATCAACACGAACGAGAACTCGCCAATGTTCGCTAGCGCCATCCCTGCCAGCAGCCCCACCCGTAGCGGACGCCGAATCGCAAGCCCAATCCCTACTACGATAAGGCTCTTCAGCGCCATCAGCGAGAGCGTCCACGCGATAATCGCGCCTGTGTTCGCCTTCAAGTAGGGCAGATCCACCAGCATCCCAACCGAGATAAAAAACAATGCGAGGAAACTGTCGCGGAACGGGGTGATGTTCGCTGTGATTTGGTGGCTGTAGGGCGTCTCGGAGATGATGATGCCCGCGATGAACGCCCCCAACGCCGCCGACATGCCCAGCGACTGCGTGATATAACTCATCAGCAACGCGATAAAGAGCGACCCCAGCACGGGAATCTCGCGCGTATCCGAGACCACAATCCAGCGCAATACCACAGGCACGACCACCCGCGCCAGTAGGTAGACAACGGCAATCCCCACGACTGTAAAGACCAGTTTCGTGCCCACCACGAGCAGCCCGCGCTCTTGGATTTGGGGCAGGAAGGGCAGAATCGCCATAAACACGGGCGCCATGATATCCTGAAAAAGCAGCACGCCGACGGCGAACCGCCCGTGCGTGCTGTCCAACTCTTCGCGCTGCTTGAGAATCTTCACGCCGACCGCCGTGCTGCTAAGGCTAATAATCATGCCCAGCGCGAGCGATTGCGCCAGTGGGTAGCCCAGCAACCCCGCGCCGACTGCGCAAATTAGCATGGTGAGCCCCACCTGCGCCATCCCTGCCCGCAGCACATAGTGGCGGAGCTGAAACAACTTTTCTGTTGAGAACTCCACTCCCAGCGAGAACAGCAGCAACACCACACCCAGCTCGGCGAGCACCTGAATTGCTCCCACTTCTCCAATCCAGCCCAGCCCGTAGGGACCAATCAGCGCACCCGTGAGGATGAAGCCCGCCACTGCAGGCAGGCGCAAGCGCGTAAACAGCGCCACAATCACGATGCTGACGCCAATCACCAGCAAGATGCTTGTGCTTAGGGAATGGGCGTGGGTCTCTGGCATACCGCGTGGATTATACCTGTGGAGACACCCTTGAGTTTCAGTTGTGCCAGCGCAGCGGGGCGTGGCGCTGACGGTCTCGTTCCAAGACGCATCCTTGAGTTTCAGTTGTGCCAGCGCAGCTCGCTTTCGGGGATAGTGTGTTCGAACAGAGGATTCCCCTCTTTATCGCACAGGCTCAGCACGAGTCGGCGTTCGCCGCGCTTGCCCAACACGCGCACCAGCCCGAAGTGCCGTTTGCCGCGCACCCAAGTGCCAGGCACACGCGCAGGATTGTTCGCCTCATCAGGATGCCCGTTCGCAGGACCCGCAGTGAGCGGGCTGGCGGTCAGCTCGTAAAATGGATAGCCCCCTTCCTGCTGCACCTTCAGCAGTTCACCCATGTGCCGATCGCCTGACAGGAACACCACCCCCGTAATCCGCTCGCGCACGATAAACTCGAACAGCTCCCGCTGCTCGTCGGGGAACAGTCCGAAGCCCTCAAAATAGACCATCGGGTTGATCATTTGCCCGCCGCAAGCGATTATTTTGAAAGTCGCTTGAGAGGACTTGAGGAAGTTTCTCAGCCATTCCAGCTGTGCTTTGCCAAGCATCCGCTTGTCAGGGGAGGGCGGCAGGTCGTTCGGAGTGCGATAGGTACGGTTGTCCAGCATGAAGAACTCCACATCGCCCCACTCGAAGCGATAGAAGCAGCCAGGCGCGTCAGGCAAGCCATAGCGAACCTGTGGGAAGTAGTCGGCAAAGACACGCAACGCGGCGTCTTTGAGACGGAAGCTGCTGTCAGAGTTGTTGGGACCGTAGTCGTGGTCGTCCCAGAGGGCATAGTGGTGCGTGCTGGCGAGCAGCGGCTGCAACTCGGGCTGCTGACGACTGAGGCGCCACCGCCGACGCATGCCCGACTCGGTGAGCCAGTCGGGTTCCACATAGTAGATGTTGTCGCCCAACCAGAGCATCAGGTCAGGGCGCAGGCGGTGGATTGCCTGAAAAATCTCGAACTCGCCGCCGTAAGGGCTGCCCGGACGGTCAACCGTCGCATCGTTGAAGTAGGCGCATGAGCCGAACGCTATCGTGAACTCTGGCGGGTCGGTGCGCCAACGCCAGTGCGGCTGCGTCTGGAACACCAGCGGGTAGTTGCGCGGGACATACGCTCCGTCGATATACAGCTCATACTCGAACTTTGTGCCAAACGGCAGATCCGTCAGCCGAAAGAGCGCAATCTGGTCGCCCGCTTTCGTGGTGCGGATAGGCTCCGTCAGGCGACTGGTTTCGGGCTTACCCTGCTGCCAGTAGCGGATCTGCACAGTCGCATCTTGCGTCGTCTGCACCCAAATCGCGACCTCGCTCATCTCCGCGTAGCCAAGCATCGGACCCGAACTGAGCAGCGGATGCGATTGCGCCCACACCAGCCCCCAGAGGGTCAACCACACACCGCACGAAGCCATCAGACGATGCGCAGCCATACTTAAATATTGTAGCCCCGCGAAGTTAAGCGAAGGTTAAGTGCCCGCCTCTTCTTCGGCTGCGCAGCATTCAGGATTGACTTCGGACGGTGCTTCCCTCGCCAGGTTGCGTGATGCAGCTGAGACTGCTCCCCATGAACTGCCGTTATCTTGGCGAAACGCTCGTCGGGGATATGCCTTCCTGCGCGTCTTTGTCAGAAGCGTCCGTTGGACAGGTACAATTCAGCCATGCCGCTGCAGGTAGTGTGGTTCAAGCGCGACTTGCGCACGGTCGACCACGCGCCGCTCTTCGAAGCCAGCCAACGCGGTTTGGTCGTACCGCTGTATATTTTCGAGCCCGACTTATGGCGTCAGCCCGATACTTCCAATCGGCAGTGGCGGTTTGCCCGTGAGTGCCTGCAGGAGTTAGACCGTGCGCTGGGGCGGTTAGCGGGGCGACCGAGCGGTCTGATTGTGCGTGTGGGCGACGCCGTTAGTGTGCTGGAGCAGATTCACCAGACGCACGGCATCGCTACCCTGTGGGCGCACCAGGAGGTGGGCAACGACTACACATTCCAGCGCGACCGTGCAGTGCGTCGCTGGGCACGCGGGCGCGGCGTACCTTTCCGCGAGATTCCGCAGGATGGGATTATTCGCGGACTCCAGTCACGCGAGGGCTGGCGCGACCACTGGGACGCTGAGATGCGCCGTGCCCTCATCCCCGAACCGCCTGCACTGCAGATTGCGCCGTTGCCCGCTGACCCGCTGCCGGTGTCAGTTGGCGACGACGAGTGCCCGCTGGCGCAGCGGGGCGGGCGCAGTCGCGGGCTGGCACTGCTGCACTCGTTTCTGAACCACCGCGTGCGAGGCTATGCGCGAGGGCTATCGTCGCCGCTGACCGCGCCGAGCGCGTGTTCGCGCCTGTCGCCGTACCTGGCTTACGGCGCACTGTCGCTGCGCGAGGTGGTGCAAGCCACTCGCGATGCGCTCGAACGCGCGCACGCTGATCCGAAGCAGGGGGGGCGACTGCGCTCGCTGCAGGCGTTCGAGGCGCGCCTGTCGTGGCGTAGCCACTTCATCCAACGACTGGAGAGCCTACCCTCCCTCGAGTGTGAACCGATGCATCCCGCGTTGGCGCACGAACGCACAACGGTCGACTCTGCGGTGTTCGAGGCATGGGCGCAGGGGCGCACGGGCTACCCCTTCGTGGACGCCTGCATGCGGATGCTGCACGCCACAGGCTGGCTCAACTTCCGCATGCGGGCGATGCTGACCGCGTTCGCATGCTACCATTTGTGGCAGCCGTGGCGCGCCGTCGGGCTGCACCTCGCGCGACTATTCGTGGACTATGAACCTGGTATCCACTGGAGCCAAATCCAGATGCAGGCAGGCTGCACAGGTATCAGCGCGTTCCGTATCTATAATGTTGTCAAGCAGTCGCACGATCAAGATTCGACAGGCGCGTTCATTCGTCGCTGGGTTCCCGAACTGGCGCGTGTACCCGCCGTGTGGATCCACGAGCCGTACCGCATGCCGAACGAGTTGCAGCAACGGTATGGGTGCGTCATCGGCGTGGACTACCCCGCGCCGATTGTCGCACACGAGTCGGCAGCGCGCACGGCGCGGCACAAACTTTCCAAGGCGTACCGCACCCCCGAAGCGAAAGCCTTCAGCGAGCAGTTGCTGCAGCGACACAGCAACCGTTCCCGTCGCGAGTCGCGTCCGCAGCCAGCAGCCCGCTCGCAACAGCCCGAACTGCCCTTGTAGCGTACCCCTCGCACGCAAAGGTGGTATAATTCGCGCGTGCGCGCCCTGCCCAAGGTTCCATCGATAGGTTCTGCCGATCGCGGCTACTCCATCTGGTTCGTAATGGTGGTCGCGCTGTTCTTGACGAGTCTCTTGGTGTCCAACATTATCGCAGCAAAGATTATTAGCGTTGGCGGGCTGGTGCTGTCGTCGGCGATTATCATCTTCCCCGTAAGTTATATTATTGGTGATGTGCTGACGGAAGTGTACGGCTATCGGCGAGCGCGGCTGGTGATTTGGATTGGCTTTGGGTGTAACCTGTTGGTGGTGCTGATCGTCAGTGCAGCGATTGCGATGCCTCCTGCACCGTTTTATGAACATCAAAAGGCGTTTGAGACGGTGCTGGGCGTCGCACCGCGTCTGATGATTGCCTCGCTGACCGCTTACTTAGTGGGCGAGTTTACCAACTCTTATGTGTTGGCGAAGCTCAAGATAGCAACACGGGGCCGATGGCTCTGGACGCGCACGATTAGCTCCACGATGGTTGCTCAGTTTTTAGACACAGCGATTTTCACAGCGGTTGCGTTCGCAGGAGTCTACCCAGCAGCGGAGTTGGTCAAGATTAGTCTCATCGAGTGGGGGGCGAAAACGCTCTACGAAGCGGTGGCGACGCCGCTCACCTACCTCGTAGTTGGCTTCCTGAAGGCGCGCGAGGGCGTCGATGTGTACGACATCGACACGCGGTTCAATCCGTTCCTTGTGTGGGAGTAGCTACTTCAGCAGGGGCGACTCCCAGTAAAGGTGCGAACGACAGGCGTTGGTTTCGGGCGCAAGCGCGTGGTCGAAGTGCGCCCGCACCGCGCTCCAAAACGCCAGCATCGCGATGAGTGCTATTAGCCAATAAGCGTAGTTTCTCATAGAGTTTGGCATTAAAGAGTTTAAATAGACTGCGTCGTTGCGCGTTCGCCTCCGCATCGTACGGAAGTTCTACCGATTGTCGACTTTCTGTCACTACAGAGGCTCCACACAGCTGCAAGACTCTTCGCATGGTTAGAGGCATTGGGGAGTGGAAAAGATTCGTCGCTCATCAGGTATCTTTCCACTGCATGGCGGAGCGTATCTTCTTCGGCGATGGGCAGCCGCTGCTAATACGCGAGGCGCAAGTGCGTGAGGTGCTCACGATGCCGCGCGCAATCGATGCTCTGGAGGCTGTGTTTCACGACTGGGCGCACGGCGGGGCGACGAATCAGCCCCGCCAGCGCGTCCACACAATCCAAGGGACGCTTCACTGGATGGGCGCGGCGTGGCACAGTAAGGGCTACATCGGCTACAAGGCATATTTCTCGTTCCCAGCAGGCACGCGCTTCCATGTCGTGCTGGCATCGGCACACACAGGTGAGCCGCTGGCGCTTATTGAGGCGGACTGGCTGGGACGGATACGCACAGGCGCAGCGTCGGGGCTGGCAACGAAGTATCTTGCACGCGACGATGCAACAACTGCTGCAGTTCTCGGAGCGGGCGCACAAGCGGAGACGCAACTGCAGGCAATGTGCGCAGTGCGTCCCATTCAGCGGGCGTTCGTATACAGTCGCACACCTGACACACGCACCGCCTTCGCTACGCGGATGACCGAACAGCTGGGCATTCTCGTCTATCCTGCCGAGAGTGTGGAGCAAGCCGTTGCAGAAGCCGATGTGATTTGCATCATCACCACTGCCCGTGAGCCAATTCTATCAGGCGCCCAGCTCAAGCCTGGCATGCACCTGAATGCAGCGGGGGCAAACTCGTTGGCAAGACGCGAGCTGGACACCTTTGCCGTCGGACGCTGCGAGCGCATCTTCGTGGACGACCTTGCCCAAGCCCGTGCAGAAGCCGCCGAACTGATTGTACCCATCGAGCTGCGTAAACTCCGCTGGGAGCGTGTCTACCCACTGGCACATCTGGTGGGGGGACTGTTGCCCCCGCGCCAATCACCTGCAGAAATTACGCTGTTCAAGTCGCTGGGAATCGCTCTCGAGGATATCGCGGCAGCAGTAGTCGTGTACGAGTCAATCTGCGACTGAACTATTGAGGAGCCTGTGCGTCTGTTGAAAACGAAACCCGCTGCCACGACGCTGGGTAGGTTATAATACAGTACAAGAGCGGCGCGGATACCTTCAGTGATTGGTGTGGCGGTACGGTCTGTTTAGGCTATCCCAGACATGTAGGAGGTAACCATGCAGGAAAGAATTGTAGGAGCACCACTGTGTGAGCATGCGTCGGGCGAGTTTTGGGCAGCGGAGCTGTCGCGTCGGCAGTTCTTACGCGCTGGTCTAACGCTGGTTGCGGTTGGGCTGGTAGCGCCGCCGTGGCTGGCACAAATCGCGCATGCCGATGCACAAAAACTGGGCAAAGGGGAAAAGCTGCCCAACGACCATGTGCTCGTTGTGCTGCAACTAACGGGCGGCAACGACGGGCTGAACACCGTGATTCCCTATCGCGACGAGCTGTATTATCGCGCGCGCACGACCTTAGCCATCCCCGAGTCGCAAGTTGTGCCCCTCGACGAGCGACTGGGACTGCATCCCGCACTGGAACCGCTGAAGCACCTGTATCATCAGGGCGCGCTGGCAATCCTACAAAATGTGGGCTATCCGAATCCGAATCGGTCGCATTTCCGCTCGATGGAGATTTGGCAAACTGCTGACCCTGACAGCTACAGTCGCTATGGATGGCTGGGCAGGTATCTGGATACACTGACCGATGCGGCGGCGAATCCTGTGATGGCGATGAGCCTGACGCAGGAGTTGCCCCTTGGATTGCATGGGAAAAAAGCGCAGGTGCCATGCTTTGCGAGCCTCGCAGACCTGCAGGTGATGACGCGCGACTCTGAGCTGGAACGCACACTCAAAAGCCTCTCAGAAGTGGAAGAGCACATCCACGACAGCCCCGCAAGGACTGTGCGTCAGTCCACGCGCACTGCGCTGGAGGCGATGGAGTACCTGCGCGAGCGTGTGCGCACCTACCAGGCGCAGGCGCAATACAACAACGACCCGTTCGGGCGGGGACTGCAGCAGGCGGCGCAAATCGTCGCGACCTCACCCCAGACGCGCGTGTTGTATGTGTCGGTGAACGGCTTCGACACGCACGCAGGGCAACTGACCACGCACCAGCGACTGCTGCGCCAATTCGCCGAAGCTGTACGCGCGTTCTACAGCGAGCTGCAGGCGCTTGGCAAAGCAGAGAAGACACTGCTAATGGTCTTCTCCGAGTTCGGCAGGCGCGTGCAAGAGAACGGCAGCTTGGGTACAGACCATGGGGCAGCTGCGCCGATGTTTCTCATCGGCGGGCGTGTCAAAGGCGGACTGCACGGCGACCCACCCGACCTGCGCAACTTGGACAACAATCATGACCTGCGGATGCAGCTCGACTTTCGGCGCGTATATGCAACCGCGCTGGAGTGGTTAGGCGGCGACCCTGAAGCCGTGCTGGGTAAAGGGTTCAACCCCCTGCCACTAATAAATGCAGGCACCCATCTGAGAGCAGTTCGTAGGTGGGAGCACAGGCACAGTTAGGCGTGGGCACACACCAACACACACAAGTTACACGGACGCTGTCCGTGCCCGACCTAAGTCTGCAACGCGCTCACGCGCAATCGGGTAGAATTGACTCGATGATTCTGGTTATCGGCGGCGCGGGCTACATTGGCTCGCATATGGTCAAGTATCTCCTCCGCAAAGGCGAGTCGGTCGTTGTATTTGACAACTTTTCAACAGGGCATCGCGGCGCGCTAACAGGAGGCGTTCTGGAAGAGGGTGACCTACGCGATGGAGAGACACTGCTTCGAGTGTTTCGCAAGTACTCTATCGAGTGTGTGATGCACTTTGCAGCGTATATTTTCGCAGGTGAGTCCATGCGCAACCCTGCAAAGTACTACGACAATAATGTGTTGGGCTGCCTGCGTCTGATGGAAGCGATGCGCATCGTAGGTGTGTCGCAGATTATCTTCTCTTCTACAGCAGCGGTCTACGGCGAGCCCGTTGAAGTTCCCATCCCCGAAACGCACCCGCTCGCACCGACGAATACCTACGGTGAGACCAAGCGCGTGATGGAAGGGATGTTGCACTGGTACGGGCAGGCGTATGGCATACGCTCAGTGGCGCTGCGCTACTTCAACGCAGCAGGAGCAGACCCCGACGGCGAACTGGGCGAAGACCACCGCCCTGAAGAGCACCTGATTCCGCTCACACTCTTCGCTGCATTAGGCAGACGCGAATCGATATCGGTATTCGGTACGGACTACGATACCCCTGATGGCTCGTGCATTCGTGACTATGTGCATGTGTGGGACTTGTGCGAGGCGCACTACCTTGCGTTGCAGCGACTGCGCGCAGGCGCACCCAGCGATGTCTACAATCTCGGCAACAGTCAGGGCTACTCCGTGCGAGAGGTAATCCGCGCAGCGGAACAGGTCGTGGGCAGACCGATACCGACTGTATATGCGCCGCGCCGCGCAGGCGACCCCGCGCGGCTGGTTGCATCGTCCGAGAAAGCCAAGCGCGAATTAGGCTGGCAGCCACGCTATCCCGCGCTGGAGACAATGATCGAACATGCCTACCGCTGGTTCGTCACTCACCCGCAGGGATATGAGTAGGAAAGCGTCCCCGCTTGCCTTTGTCTGGAGAAAGCAAGCAATGCCACGAAACCCGCAAAATGCGCAACTGCGCTCTCGACCTCTCTTGAGAGAGGGGGTGTTAAAAAAAAAAGAGGAAGTAAATGCAGAGAGAGAGGTATTGTATTATACCATGCCTCGGGGCAAAAAAGCAACAAGCCGCAGGAGGAGGGATGCTTCCTCAGCCGAATTGGGTATAATAAGTTGTCACACGGGAGAACCCGTGGACACACGCTACCGTACAAGGAGGGTTTGTATATGACGCACAAGGGAATGCTTTGGATTGCAACGGCGGTTCTAATAGGGTCGCTGGGAGTGAATGCACCTGCTGCTGCACAAGAGCCGACGATGCAAGGGTTCACAGTGAATGCGGGAGTCTTTCTCCCCAGCAAGCGCAGCGTGCGCCGTGCTACGGAAGACACATGGATTAGCGTCGATCTAGGCTATAAGTTCCAGACGAGCGAGCCAACTGAGTCGGGCTACTTCTACGAGCTTGGCGTCTCTGTGGGATATCGAGGTACAGGTGATGCTTCTTACATTCCTGTTCACTTGACCCTCACAGGCTACCTGAACGAGCAGTTCTTCTACCGCGCAAGCGCAGGGGTAGGATTCCCGAACGACTTCAGGAGGTTCGCGCAGAATGACGATGCCGCTTTCTCCTACTCGTTCGAGCTGGGCTACAACCTTAGTGTGGGCACAACACCGATTGCTCTCACGGTTGGCTACGCGGGTATCCAGCGCGGCGATGTGAATGGTATTACGGTCGGACTGAGGTTCCAATTCTGAATGCGTAGCGCTTTTTGCGCAGAAAAGTCCCCCTGCGCGGTTGGGCAGGGGGAGTCTGCTTTAGGAAGGAAGGTACTCTCCACCTGTATAAGACTCGTTTCTGCCTCAAAAGCGGACGCAGGTAGTTGTTCACGCGGTGGCGAGCGACATAGCTAAATATACCGATAGTGTGAAAACTCGTTTGCGGTAGCGCGCTCCTTAACCGCTTTATAATAGTCGAGGGGCAACTATATACATCATCATGAGCAGACAGCGATTTCTGGGGATTCTGCTGGTGTTTGGGCTGGCAGCTGCGCTGGCAAGCGCAACCGAAGTGCGTATCCTTAGCTGGAACATTAAGCGCGCGGTAGGCGTGAACAACCCCAACGATGCCCAGCAGCCGTATGTGGCGAAGATTATGAATCACCTACGCCCCGATATCTTGATTTTGCAAGAGATTGGGGGGAATACCCGCACGACTTGGGATGCCTTTGCACAGGAAAACGCTCTGGACAGCTTCGTGCGCAATAACTTGACCTTTTTCGGTCAGAATCCGCAACGCAATCGAGACTACTACCTCTATGTGAACCGACTCTCGGACGGTTGGATTAGCAACGCGATTATAAGTCGGTATCCCTTCCGCAGTATCACGGATTTCGGAATTGGCTCGCCTAATCGTGGGTTGACAGTCGGGCTAATTAGCGTTCCTGGCACGAACGGGTTAGGGGTTTTCGGGGCGCACTTTGCGGCAGGTGGATACACAGAGGATGCGGTTCAGCGTCAGACCAACGCCGAGAACACGCGCAATCATGTCCGTGATTGGCGCGCACGCAACCGTCGCGCGGCGTATGTGCTGGGGGGCGACCTGAACGAGAACGAAGACCCTGACCTGAGTTCCACCTTTCCGATCGGTGGGACGCTCCCCGACGGGCGGATTTACGCGCCGATTAGCACCGTGCAATCCGCGCGGCTGCGGGATACTGTGCCTGTGGATGGGCTGGGCGGCAAGCGCACCTATCAGGTCTCCAGCCGCAACTCCGATCTGCGCCGACGACTGGACTATATCATGGTCTCCCCCACCGAACTGGGGCGCGACCGTATTAATGTGCTGGAAGCAACCATCTTCAACACCCGCCGATTCCCCTCAGGGCGACTGCCTGCAGGGTTCGAGATCACTGATAGCGAGAATGCCTCCGACCATGCCGCGCTGTTTGTGCGCCTTCGAATAGACCAGTGGCGTTCCTACGGTGGTGGCAGTGGCGGCTACTGGGTTCCAGAGCCGAACTCACTGCTGGCGCTGCTCATCTTCTCTAGCGGGGGTATGGCGGTAGTACTCCGACGGGTGCGCCCATCGTAGCGTCTAATCGAACTCGTACGACAGGTAGACGGCGATCCCTTTTTCGCGAGCGTGCGGAAGCATCTCAGGGCTGATGACTGTAGGTGCAGCTAGTACAGGGAAAGCATCCTCCACCAGCGACTGGAGCGGATTCAGTTTGCGCCGCAGGAACGCGAAGAACTTCCTATCCCCTCCCTAACCATCGCCGCAAAGCATCCCAATAGTTCTTCAGCAAAAATAGCGACGCCCGCAGCGCAAGCCCAACAGGAACCAGCGGGCGCAGCAGCAGAAAGGTTCTCCGCGCGTAGTGCTTTTTGTAGAACAGGTACATACTTTTGTGGAAGGTAATAATCATCTTGTTCGCCACAAGGTCGGTGCTGCGCCCAATCGCATGCACAATCTTCGGCTCAGGGTAGTAGACCACCATGTAGCCTGCTTGCCATGCGCGGTAGCACAGGTCGGTGTCCTCGCAATACATGAAAAACCGCTCGTCGAACCCGCTGAGTTGCTCGTAGACCGCGCGTCGGATAAACAGCGCCGCGCCTGACACCCAATCCACCTCGCGAATGGAGTTGTGATCCCAGTCGGTCATGAGGTACTCGCGCGTGTAGGGGTTGTTGGGGAACAGTTTGCCCAGCGGCGTGTTGCGGAACAGCGCGGCGGTCGGGTTCGGGAACCGCCGACAGGAGTATTGCAGGCTGCCGTCGGGATTTAGGATCTTCGGACCGATAATGGCGACTTCGGGATGTTGCTCGGCGTAGTCCACCAGCAACTCCAGCGCGGGCGGGATGACCTCCGTGTCGGGGTTCAGGATGGATAGGTACTTGCCCTGCGCGGCGCGCGCTGCCAGATTGTGCCCCCGTGAAAAACCCAAGTTCTGCTCGCTGACCAGCAGGCGCACTTCGGGGAACTCCTTTTCGAGCATCTGCACGCTGCCGTCGCTGGAGGCGTTGTCCAGCACGACGATTTCGTAGGGGAAGCGCGGGGGATGCGACAGAATCGAGCGCAACGCCGCCCGCAACGGCTCCCGCGCGTTCCAGTTCACAATCTGCACGGTCAGCAGCACCTCTGCCATCCGCAGGTAGGATACCTGAGTCGGTATAATACGGCGCGTTGCCCTGTGCGAAGCCATGAAACCGACGACTCGTCTGATTGCGCTGTTGTGGTTGGTGGTGGGCGCGAGCATCTGGTGGACGGCGCTGCAGGGCGCGCCCACCTCGCTCAGCCTGCGCTTTTTCGCGGCGATTCAGGTGCTGGGGGGCGTCTTGTTGCTGAGCCGCCTCACTGTCGGCTGGGTGTTCCTCATCACGATGTCGGCGTTTGCGATGGTGACGGGGCTGTTCGCGCTGCTGAGTGTGCCGTTTATGCCTGCGGAGATGCTTCAGAACGCGCCGCGCCCGCTGGGGTTAGACCCGCGCTGGACGCTCGCGCTGACTGCCGCGCTGGGCGCGCTCGTCGGACGGCTCTGCTGGCTGGGACTGCGCAACGACCCGCCCTCCAACTGGAGCGAATAGGTACAATTACCCCGCTATGGCGGCGACGGTCGGCGAAATCCTGAACTATCTGAACGAAATCGCTCCCCCAGAGTGGGCGTTCCCGAACGACCCCATCGGCTTGCAAATCGGCGAGCCGAGCCAGAAGGTTGAGCGCGTCTTGGTGGCGTTAGACCCCGACCCACGCGCCGTCGCGAACGCGCAGTACCGCCAGTGCCAACTGCTGGTGACGCACCACCCGCTGATTTTCCGCCCGCTGAGCAAAATCCGCTTCGACGACCCCGTCGGGATGGCGGTGCAAGGGCTGTGCGCGGCGAAAATCGCGCTGATTGCCGTCCACACGAACTGGGATGTCGCTCCTGGCGGCGTCAACGACACGCTGGCGGAGCGGGTTGGGCTGACCGAAGTGCGCCCGTTCGGCGAAGGACCCGCGCAGAAGCGCTACAAACTCGCCGTGTTCACCCCGACCG
>Ga0308410_1000455_pt1 | contig 22139 bp, 10 predicted proteins | sample HotsprOSTMatCore_FD_203467 | JGI IMG/M metagenome (GOLD analysis project Ga0308410, IMG submission 203467) | Hot spring phototrophic mat microbial communities from Octopus Spring, Yellowstone National Park, Wyoming, United States -... | ecosystem: Environmental > Aquatic > Thermal springs > Hot...
ACCTCCGCCTCGGCTAGGTCCCGAAGCAACGGATCTGCCCCACGAGCAAGATGGGACAGTCCTTCGCTCCATTTCGGCTGGCTGCGGTAAAAACACAAATAAACGCCCAGGGCGGTATGAGCCTGAGGATCATTCGCTTCCGACTGAAGCCTCCGATGGGCCTCCCGGGCTTCCCGGTAAGCGTTCTCAGCCAAAGGCAAAAGCTTGGCCCGTTCCGCGACATTCTCCGTCAAGGAGGGATCCTTCGCCTGCTGAGCGAAGCTCTCCGCCATGCCCAGGCACCATCGGGCATCTTCGAAATCTCCTTCGTCACAAGCGGATCCTCCTAGCACTAGGAGAAGAAGGGCCAAGTCCCGGCGAAATTGGCCGGAAAGTTTCCTCCCTTCTGAGCCTGCAAATAGTTCTTCTAACAACTCTTTCCGCGATACTTGAAACATCCCAAGGAACTCCTCCACCACCTGGCGAAGAAGCGGGGCCGACTCCAGGCGAAAAGCCCACTCGGCAGCAATCTCCATGGCAGCATATCGCTCTGCCAAGTTTTCTGCACTTCGAGCAGCCTCGAGCAATTTCCGGATGCCCTCCTCCCCGAGCTCTTTGTTCATCTGGGAAGCTACGAAGTCCGGAATGCGGCTTTCCCATTGCTGGCGCGCTACGGCAACCTCTGCCGGCTCTGGAACCGGAAGGCGTTTAAGCCCGGGGGAAGCGTCCGGGTTCCATGAATCAAAACTTTCCACGGTGGCCTTTTCGGACGGACCTTCCGTCATCGAAGAGGCCGCCAACCCAGACTGTCCGGCTTCAGGGTAGGGAGGCCCATTCTCGGGGGTTTCTCCCGCCTCGGAGGGTTTCGGTGAAGAGTCCTGGCCAAGTTCCCCTGACATAACCTCACCGTCGGTTTGCTTCCCCCCACCGGCATCTTCTGGCTGCAAAGAAGGTAAAACCCTTGTTGGGCCAGGACTCAACGCTCTCTCTTCGCCGACTGTCTGAGAAGAATCCCCTACCTGGGGGGAAGAAATGCCGGGACCGGTTGATTCTTCCCCCCTCGGGCCCCTCTGGGCCAACCCCAACCGCGGTAGCCGATGCAGAAGGGAAATTCCGAACAAAAGCACAAGTGCCACGACGCCTAATATGGCCGCAGTGTGGATGTACCGCCGGACAAGATTGGGAAGCGCTCCTCCATTCAGCTCCGAAGCCGGTATCTCTCCCGGCTCAGCCAGCTTCTTTACGCCGGTCGCTTCTTCACGAGAGACAAGCGGCCGGAATAACCCCTCTAACCCCCTTTTGAATACCGAGCTGAGCTGGGTCCACAACACCGGCACCGGCAGCTCTTGCGGAGGTGCCTGTGCCTCGCCCCCACCCTGGGGAGACATCTGAAGCACGGCAGGAGGTCTGCAACTCTCCAACTCGGTTTCTAAGGCCGCATCATAGGCAGCTTTCGCCTTACGATCCAGCAAGCATGCCCGGGCTGCGATGAGCCCTTGAAGCACTTGTTGAGCTTCGGCGGCGCGCTCACCTACCAAAAATCGCCGAACATACGAGATCTGCCTGTCCGCAGCATTCTGGATTACCTCGGGATCATCCTCGAAGATCTCCAATCCTAAAAGGCGATAATGGTGGGGCGGCCGCCGGGGGTCTCGAATTCCAAGCCATACCAAATACGGGTCAAATGGGCGTTTTTTATCGGCCTCGCTCATTGCACGGCCCCTTTTCGCATAAGAGAACGATTCTGTCGGGACTCTGGAGATTCATTAATGCCCAGGGCCGAACCTGCACTTTCAGCAGCTTTAGTTGTTTACTTTAGTTGTTTAGTTCCGGCCGATTGCTCCTTTCGATTATCTCTGAACCCATCGCGAGCAGACTCGCAAAGCCAGCCGGAGTCTCCAAGACGTGTGCTTCCGAGCTGACCCGGCTTCTGTTCCAACAGTCCCTCATTTACCCTGGAACAAAGTACGGAGAGAAATTCGCTAACTGCTGTTACTCCGGGGTCCTTCAAACGGTGCTGGGACTCGGGTACCGAGTCCCGCACGGCAACACTGCCCATGTAAAGCACGGTGCAAACGGGAGGAACCACCGAGCTCCATCCGAGGAACACAGAGGATGGAAGGCGGGATACCAATAATCTTGGGCAATCCCTAAAAGGCGGAGGGCCTTTCCAACCAGTTCGCACAACTCCCGTTAATGTACTCTCACCTTACATCGTGAGAAGGGCCGGCATTGAATTCCATACCTGTGTACCCCTTCTAGTAGTGCACCCCTTCTGCCAGAAAACCCGTCGGAAGAAAACAACCTTGTTGGGAGCAAAGAAAGAAACGGGCAAAGTACCCCCCGGGCCCGGGAACTCTCTCCATCCACGGGGTCCCCCTGGCCCAAAACCTGCCCATTGGGAGCTCAATTCAAACGGGCTTGGATAGGAGGATTTTGCCGAAAGGTTAAACTTTTACCTCCGCCTGGAGGCCAAGGCAATCTGCGTACTTACTGCGAATGGGTTGAATGACCTTCTGGAGAAAGAGGTCCACTTGGCGTGGGGCTCGACCGGTAAAGCGTCGGGGATCGGTAAGCCCAGATAAATCCAGCCCCGCGAAGGCTGGGTCGGCCGCCAGCCTTTCAAGCAGATCATTCTCTCCCCCCTCCTGCTTGATTTTGCGACCGGCCTCCTGAGCATACTGCCGCAGTCGCTCGTGAAGTTCCTGCCGATCCCCACCTCTGGCCACTGCTGCCATGAGGATCTCTTCCGTGGCCATGAACGGAAGCTCAAAACGGAGGTTCCGCTCGATCACCTGAGGATAGACCACAAGCCCCTCAGCCACATTTTGACAAAGAATCAGAATAGCATCTGTAGTCAAGAAAGCCTGAGGGAGAACCAGCCGACGATTGGCACTGTCGTCCAAAGTTCGTTCCAGCCATTGAGTAGCGGCAGTCGTGGCTCCACTCGTCTGCAGGCTAAAAAGAAACCGGGCCAAGCCACAAATCCGTTCGCAACGCATTGGATTTCTCTTATACGGCATAGCCGAACTGCCAACCTGTTCGGCTTCAAAAGGCTCCTCCACCTCCTTTCGATGAGCAAGCAGGCGAAGATCCGTGGCCATCTTGTGAGCACTTTGGCCAATCCCCGAAAGCAGATCCAAAATCTGAGCATCTACTTTCCGTGGATAGGTTTGACCAGTCACAGGGAAGCTCTCTTCGAACCCCATTTTTCGAGTTACCCGGCGGTCCAACTCTTCTACCTTCTCATCATCCCCGTCAAACAGTGCCAAAAAACTGGCTTGCGTGCCGGTGGTACCCTTGGCCCCTCTTGCTTTCAATGTCGAAAGCCGATGTTCCAACTCCTCCAAGTCCATCACAAAATCATAGGCCCACAAACAGGCCCGCTTACCGACGGTCGTAGGCTGAGCTGGTTGAAAATGGGTAAATGCCAAACAGGGCAAATCCCGCCACTTCTCTGCAAACCGGGCCAAGGCATCGATGACATTGACTAACCGCCGGCGAAGCAGCCCTAAAGACTCCCGAATCAAGATCAAATCTGTATTGTCCGTCACATAACAGCTGGTTGCCCCAAGATGAATGATACCCTTGGCTCGGGGACATTGATCGCCGTAAGCCCGAATGTGGGCCATGACGTCGTGGCGAATTTGCCGTTCGTACTTAGCCGCAACGTCCAAGTTTAAGTCATCCACGTGGCTACGCAATTCCTCGATCTGCTCCGGAGATATGGGCAGACCAAGCTCGGCTTGCGTTTCCGCCAAAATCACCCATAACTTCCGCCAGGTAGAAAACTTCCGCCTGGGCCCCCAAAGTGCACACATCTCCCGGGAAGCATACCGTTCGATCAACGGATTGTCGTAGTAGAGAGCAGGATCCTTTTCCATCGATCGCTCCTCAACTGCCACTTTTCTCCGATTCCCGGTCGGACAAACCAGTTTACAACTCAACGGCCTACAGCTCTTACCCAGACAGTCATCAGGTAAACCCCGTGAAGGCGTTCCAATTTCCCTCGCGGGAAGGCAACCCAGCGGCTGCCTCCCGTCATGGTGTTGTCTGATTCCCCGACATGCAGCCTCAGTCTCCCTATTCCGTCACATTAGATCGGGACAGCACTCTCGAGATAAAGTTTGAGCAAGGGAGACACCAAAACCGATTTCCCACCCGGGTGGAGCTTCCTTGCCGGGTATAAACTGCATCCGGCTGGAAGGACCACTATTCCAGGGGGCGGAGCTGCCCGAATCCCACCTCTCGGCCCAGAAGAGACCTTACAAAGAAAGCAGGAATTCCACCAACGCTTCAAGCTCTTCATTCGTAAGTTCTGCGACTCCGCCGTGAGTGGCCCCGTGTTTCCCCTCCCGGAAGAGCTGGTACAAGTCTGTATAATGCCCGTCGTGCATGTAAGGCGCGGTACGCCAGCATTCGACAAGAGTCGGGCTTGTAAATTCATCGCGGTCATCGTACTCTCCTCGCGAACCTACGTTGTGGAGCCGCGAGTCTGTATACACGCCCTCCGGGTGACAAATATAGCAACGGAGCTTCTCGCCAAAAAACAATTCCCGACCTCGGCGGGCCTTCTCCGTAAGTTCCCCGTTCACCAGATACGGGCTCGGAACCGGCCGGAGAGACTCAATATACTGAACTACTGCATCGATGTCCTCCTTCGGCCGAACAGCAAACTGAATGTGTACAAACCCCGCTTCTACCGCGGCTCTTACATCAGGTCGGACACCCGCCGCCATCAAAGGCTGGGTGAGGTGACTATAAAGCATGGAGCGGGTGTTTTTCGGATTCCCTAAGCCATCATTCATCAAGTCCCAGTTCAATCCGTCCACCCGAGCATCCGGATGGCAACTGGCGCAACTTTGCCAGTGCTGGAAGCACAACCACGCATCGTGAAAATGCATTTCGCCTTTTCGTACCGGTGTCAACTCCGGCTTCGGACCCAACGGCACCAGGACCAATTCCTGACTCGGCGGCGAATCCAGATCGACAACCGCCAACTTATCGCTGAAATAAACAGCCACAAACACCTTCGAACCCACAACGGTCAGGCCCCGCGGACCATTGGCTTCTGTGGGATCGGCGCCCAGCCATCCCCAAGGACCTCTCCCTTGGAGTCGGATTCGCCGTCGCAGATCAACCAAGAAGGCCAAATCGTTAGGAATGTCCGCTTGGATAGCCGAGGAGTAAAGGTTTCGGTTGTCGTAACGGCCAGCCGCTCGTGCTGTTTCCACATCTGCCGGCACACTAGCAATTTTTTCGTGAAGTCCCGCCCGATCAATTACGCTGATCTCATGGGTGCCGGCGTGCGAAACAATCAGCCACTTGCCGTTAGCCGAGCATTTTACCGCCCAAGGATTGGCCGCTCCCAGATCCACCTCGTCAAGAAGCACGGTATTCCACAGCTTCTTCCCTTCCAAATCGATAATGCTGAGTGCATTAGTATTCATCCAACCCCGTTCTAACTGAGTGGTCGGCATTTGATAGCGAGAAAGAATATGCACAGCATACGCATGTTTACCATCAGGAGAGATGCAAATTCCCCTCACCGCGGTGCTGCCGTTGAGTAACCGAATATGAGTAACCGCCAAGCTGGCAACATCGACCAGACTCACGCAAGCGGCTACCTCATAACTGTCCGATGGAGCCAGAGGAAGATGATTCGCAACAACGAGGGTGGTTCCGTCCGGCGTTAATGCCAAAGCAATCGGCTCCCGAATCATCGGGAGTCGTGCCAGCACTTGGCCACCCTGTACGTCAAGTACCAGGATCTCATGTTGAAACCGGTTCGCTAAAAAAAGTTTCGAACCATCAGGACTCACAACTATGGAGCTCGGACTATGACCTGCCGGAAACTGCCGGACAACGCTCCGAGTGGCCAAATCGATTACCTGGATGGTTCCTGTTCCTTCTCCGCATCCTACATAAAGCAATTTTTCGGAGGGATCTAACGCAAAGGCCCCGGGAATATCCGGAAGTGCCACAAGGCCGGTGATTTCCAATGTTCCTCCGTTTAAGAACATTACCGCCCGACCATCCCGGCACAACACGTAAACCGATTCTCCATCTTTCGAAAGCAGTACATCCCACGGCCCTAAGTACTCGCCAGCCAAAGCACCGGCACCCGCGGCTAGTGCCACCATGATAGCAATAATGGAAACACACCCCCTAACCCACAAAGAGTGTATTCCCCCACAGCAGTCGAGCGATTTAAATCCACAATGGAACACCCAAGACTTTCTCATCTTCTACTCCTCTCGGCGGAAGGCAACTGACACGGGAAAGCAAACCCCCCGGGCTTTGTCCCTAATTCATTTTGCCCGGCAAACCCTCTCCGTCCGGCCCCAAAAGACCACGGTTCTTTAATTGATTTTGCCCTCCCGATTCGGCCGGTGCAACTCTTGGCAGGTAACAGCTTTCATCTCCTCCGCGGTGGGCACGGTAAAGTATGGGGGAACAACGGTTTTCCTCGGCTCCGGCAGCCCACACAGGGTTAACCGCCGATCACCAATCTCTTTTCCGGGGTACTTACTGTACAACCCGGACCGACGACTCCCGGCCGTTCTATTCGAGGAGGTAATGTGCCGCGGAACTGCCTCTCTCAATTTTTAACGAGGTTCGTGGAGGATCCGAGAAGTCGGCCGGAAATGCAAAAGAAGCCGCAGTTCTCAAACGCGGCTATCCAACCAACCGCAACTTCTTTGCGAGTTCCGGATGGCTCCCAAACAGCTCTACAGCTCGGTGAATCAGAAAAACGGAACTCGCACCCGGCTCTGGAGGTCCATCGCTTGCCGAAGGCCTGCCACCATCCTCGAGCTCTTTCCCCGCCCCTTTCGAAAGCAATTTTACCGGGATGGAAGATCCCAATTGAGGGTATTGGATTCTATCTCAACAACGGTTCGCAAAGGGCATCCTGAGATAGCCGGCCCCTTCTAAGGAGTTGCTCCTACCCATACCCCGAAAGACCGCTTCCATCGAACACAAAGACACCCGGAAGACCGCTCCTGGGCGTCTGCCCCCGCCCGGGATTTCGACCCATACTTAAAACGACCGCTTTCATCCGTCAGAAGTAGAGCACCAAGCCACTCTCTTCCAAGTCCGGAAATACGAACAACCCCGCGGCCGGCTGTTTGTGAATCCGGATTTGACCCCAGAAGGGATGACAAGGTTCCGGGCTGTTAAACCACCAGCATAACTCCACCATCGTCGAAAGCAGTGCTAACGCCCCCCAGCGATAATCGATCTTTGTGCTCCGAGTTCCTTCCGGTTGTAAAACTGCCCGAGGATTTGTCCAAACAAGTTGCGGGCCCTTTGGCGTGTGCCGATGGGGCCACACCCACGGAAGTAAAACAATGACCGCCGATTCCACCACGAAGAGCACAAAAGCCATGAATAAGCTATTCACACGAATCCACTCCATCCGGGTGAGGGTGAATATCACCAGGCCCACCAACGAACGACCTACGAGGATCGCCAAGGCTACCCGAGAAGATGTTCGCCGTAAAAATACACCCCAAAGAAAAACGGTCGCCACAGGTGGGGCTATCACCGGGAAAACGTCGACCATAGTTTAAGAGATCACCGTACTCTATGGATGGATGCTCACACCCCCTGCAATAGCCACGCACATCGACAAAAAGCAACGATCCTTCCCACGAGCACCAAATGTTCGTCACCCACCTAGGGACGAACCCCCCGATAAATGTCGTTACTAAAAAGCGTGGTGACAGAGTTGAGTGATCCGAAAACGTTACTCATCAATGCTGCAAGTATCGCGGCGATCAAGATCCCCACATCCCCGGCCAAAGTACGGTGTTAACCAGGTGTGTGTACGTTTGCTTCATGTTCAGGAACCTTTCCTTGGTCGAGATGACTGGGGAAATTTTCCCAGCACGAATTAGTCCCAAGCAGATAATTCAGGGAATCACGAATAGGTACTTCGGCATAATGTTTACAAAACCGGCAAATAGTGGCCTCAGTCGGGTATGATCTTCGTCCCTCGCTCCTAGCACTCGATGGACAACGGTTTGATCGGTACACCACTACCACATTCCGAGGACGGGATACCCTAGGAAAACTGCCTCCCACTCAACACCCATTGGTTCACTCGCTAGTCGGATTATCGCTAAACTGATTAGATGTACATTGGCTCGAAGCCTTTCCCACCCGCGTGTCATCCAAAAACCCACGAACGTCATGCACACAAATCCTAGAAGCACTATGACAATCTGGATGGCCTCCGTGATCACCACCGCAAGCAGCCCGCTGATTATCGTGTAAAGGGCGGTGGCCCCAAAAATCGCAAGCACGGTAAACATGGGTAATGCTCGAGATGTTCAAAGAAAAGGGGCAACAGCGTTCCCTCAAGAATGATTGCTCCTGTCAGGAAAGAAAATCTGATATGAACTCCAATGGCAGCGAAAATGAAAAGAATGGCGAGCTAGTCCCGACATCCCCGACTCCACCTTTTTTCAATAAAATCTGGCAAAGGGGCTACATTAGTCCGAATGTGAAACGGAGCAAAAAAACAAGGACAAAATGATGAGAGTAGAGGCAGGCATCCACTCGTAATTCCCGCATGTCATGCCGGAGGTGTACCCGTGCTGGGCAAAGCTGACTAGGTGGGTGATCGAAAAATTCGTGCCAAACAAACCCATGCCTATTACCGGCCAGGTGAGACTGCGACTGGCGAGGAACTAATCTGCCACTGTAGTTTTCTTTCTCCTCAAACCAGGCCACGACCGAAGGAAAACGATTCCCACCAAGTACCCGAGGATGACAACAAGATCGACAGGAGTGATACCCCGCCCTCCGCTCTCATGGTCATTGAGCCCGGGCCCTCAAGATCCTCAGCTGTCCATGTTAGCCGGCAGCAAGAGAACCTAGCTATCACGGCCATCGTGCCAATGATCCAGGCTGTCTTTGCCCGGCATCTCGTCGTGTAACAGCCTCATCACTCGAATTCCCGGTGGGACAGTACCCCAAATCTGGTTATTACCACGAAAACAATATCCGCAGAACCAGCAACCTCCTAATTGCATCGAGCAGAAACCCTTTTTTCGGGAGATCTAGCGATCCGTAGCCAGTCGATGCTATTCAACCAATTTCGCAACTATTTAAGTCCCAGGAATCCCTTACCGTTGATGGACACTGGAACATATCCAAAATTGTTTGCCCAGTTTCAGAGTTCCTGGCTTCCCAAAAGCGGAAAGTCTTGAAAATCCGATAGGTTAAACCCTCTCTTAAGGAGAACAACCGCCGAAGCTAGCCGGCCTCCGAAGTGAGCTCTTGAAATGCCCAATCATTCTGTTCGGCCAACCGGCGGTCTGCCAGGTCCAACCGGAGCTAAAAGGGATTCCCCGGATCTAGCTTTACTCCGAGCATAGAAGCATAGGGCCACTTCTGTCGAGCGAAACCCGCTTTCGGCCGGTTTGTGTCGCAAAGCAACAAAAACGACCCCTTCGGACTACCCGACACCAACCTAGCCCCTGCTTGATCCTGCCGTCTATCTCAAAGAGGACAAAGCCTGTAGGATTGCGAAGTTCCTATCCCGGGAGCTTCATCATAAATGGCAGATAGAGGCAATAGAGTACTCGGAGTTTCCGCTCGGAAAAGACCGTCCCTTTGCTTAAAAGGTTTTGGAATCTCGGAGGGGAGTAGCTGCCGTTGCGACGGCCCTTGCTGAGTTCGGCACATTCTCCCAAGTGCCTCAAATGCTTCGAAACCCGGAGGGATTGCCTACAAGGAATGGGGATCCACTGGAAGGCCGGTAGCAAGCCGATTTAGAGGAACTCGAACAGTTTTTGGTTAATTGTCTAAGGCTTTCGATCTCCCGCGGTCACGGGCTGCCAATCTTGCCCCCCACCGTACTCAGTCTGTTCCGCACCCAAAAAGGGCCAACGGATTTTCCGCACCTTTCTTGCCACCAAGGCTCCGGTATGCCTCGGAGATCGGGTGTAAGGCCACAACCCGATTGTTCTTTTCATAAAAAGGATTCTTGGCTCAAATGGGGATGCAGAAGTAGCTTCTACAAACCTTACTTTATACGGCCGGAAGGTGTTCCAAATATCTCGGATCTTTCGATTGCCTGAAATAGGAGAACTGCCACCAGAGGTTTTGCGAAAGGGATAAAATACTGTCGGCTAAGAACTTCCGCCGGTCCGAGGCCGTACCCTCGAAAAACAAACGGGCAAAGACCGTGATGGTAGTGCCAAGGAACTCAGGCCCATAATTCAGGTGAAGATTTTGTTACTCGGACTGGGTTCCTGTACCTTCGCTAGCCGGCGACGGCCGACGATTAACCTCAAACCCGAGGTTCCCACTCCCGACCCTAAGTTGATGGCCTAGGTGGGCCGGGCAACGCCCAAACTACCGGCCCACACATTTCGCGGAAAGTTGGTGATGCTACAGGAGGCTTCGAAGGTTTCCACTTGGGGGTAACTGAGAACGGCATATAGCCGTGGACCCTGCAACATCGAGGTGGTGCCGGGCAAAAACTGTCGAAATCAAGAAATGCTATCTCCCAGCTAGCTGCTTAAAAAGGGGAAAAAAGGGCAAAACGAACCCCGAACGGTAGGAGTAAAATTTCGGATGCCCTCGAAGTTCTTTTGAAGTACTTCGTCGTCCGCGAGTACCCCGGGTGATTCGCAATTAAGAGTTATCCCTGCGAAACACCTGAAACTTTATGGTCGGCTGAGACCAGATCCATCCGAAGGAAAGATAAAGGAGGGGTTAACAATGCCCAAGTATGCAATTATTGAGACAGAGTCCGGGCTTACGGTAGTGCCGATTCTTCCTGGGCGAACTCCTGACGAAATGGCGACTCAACTGGGCGGTGTCGTCGTGGACCCCGGACCTTACCCTACCTATGAGGAAGCCTACGATGCCCTCCTTGCCATCCGGGCCGAGGAAGAATCCGAAGAGTGAGGTCGCCTGGATGTCACTTTTTGCGGCCTATTTTTGCCGACACAGAGCGGAAACTCGGCATTACTGGGCTTTATGTGGCTTAGTGTACCTCTGAATAGATAAAAGAAAACAAATTAAGCCTGGGGCAAGGCGGTTCTCGCAATCAAACGTAACGGCAAGTGACCGCAAAAAGCTTCCTGTTTCGAAAACCACTTTTGGCTGGTCGCTATGGGCCTGGTCGCCTTTGTAAACCCATCTCCGACCCTGTCTACTCCCCGAAGAGGTAGCTACAAATTCGGCACAATTTTAATGCAGGATGGTTATACGACCCACGGCCGAAATCCTGAGCAGATTCCCGGCGGGCGAAGCCGGCCCCAAGACATTTTCAGCCTTTCTCGGGAAACATAGTTCCCCGGCACAGGTTGCGAGCTCGGCCGTACCTATCTGAACGAATATGCCCCATGATTGCTCTCCGCAGGCTTCGATAGATTGATCTCCCTGAGAAACCCCTGCCTGCCGCCTAGGCTACGGGCAGTGCTGGGCCGGCCAGGAGCTCGTATGCTTGCACGGGAAGCATATCGCCGGATAGTACCTGTTCACAGCACATGTGATAAAGCGGCAACTGGGTATGTAGAAACCTTTCAGCCACAAGTTGTTTGCGGTCCCACTTCTCCGCCTGAGTCAAAAGCAGATGTCCGCAAATCAGCACAATGGCAGCATCGACCAACTGCCGGCCTACCAAATCCAGGTAACTCGGGGGCTGTCGCTTGGTAAATGCAATTGCTTCTAATACTTGCCCTTTTGCCTCCACTAACCGTTTTTGCAATTGGGCAAGCTTCGAATCCGCAAATTGGTGAGCTTCGAGTTCTGTCAACAGCGATTCCAAAGTGCCGGATACCACTGCCCGAACAGCAGCTACGATTTGCAACTGACTGGTGCCCTCATAAATGGTAGTTATACGAGCATCTCTGAAATACCGCTCCGCCGCATAGTCCCTCATATAGCCGGAGCCTCCCAGCACCTGAATCGCCGTGCTCGACACAGCACAAGCCATTTCCGAGGCATAATATTTGCTCATGGGGGTCAGCATCGCGTTGAGTCGGCGGAGCGTTCGTGCAACTTGCCGGCGGTACTGTTTTTCTTCCTGGGAAAGATCGGCCTTTCCCTCGAGGATTCGCTGATTGTTTACCTCCAAATCACAAATCCGACTTGTGTAATAAAGCAATGTCCGAGCGGCCTCGATGGCCACCCGCATATCCACAACCATTTGAGCCACAGGGGGCAACTTCTCAATAGGCCCTCCGAACTGCTGCCGCGTATGGGCATAGTTCCGGGCCAGTCGATAGGCAGCCTCCGCAATCCCTATGGCTTGGGCGGCCACACTGACCCGGGCACCATTCATCAAGGCCATCACATAGGTGATAAGACCTCGCTGCCGTTCCCCAACGAGTTTGGCCGGACAATCCTCAAACACCAGTTCACAGGTCGGTGACCCATGGATCCCCAACTTCTCTTCAAGATGCCGCACCCGGATCCGCGGATTTCGCTCCGTTATAAACAAACTCAACCCTCGGCCATCGGAGATATCCGGTTCGCTCCGAGCCAGGACCAGCAGGATTTCTCCGCAACCATTCGTAATGAACCGCTTTACACCATTGAGATACCAGTTGCCTTGTTCGTCGTGCCATGCCCGAAGCCGCACCGCTTGCAGATCACTCCCTGCGTCGGGTTCTGTCAGAACCATCGCTCCCGTCACTTCGCCGCGAGCAAACCGCGGCAATACAGCATCCTTAATTTCCTCGCTGGCAAACGCGTAGATCGTATCCGCAATTCCCTGTAATCCAAAGAAGTTCATAAAAGAAGCGTCTGCCCGCGAAACTATCTCCGTAGCCATCATGTAGACAAAGTTCGGACAATTCAGTCCCCCGTATTTCCGGGGTAGAGTAAACCCCATGAGATCGGCTTGAGCCATCCGCCTTAAGTTTTCCCGTACCAGGGGATGGAGCTCTACCGTTCCGTCTTCGCGCAATCGATTGCCTTCCCGATCAATTTGTTCTGCGTGGGGGGCGATGTAATCGGCTGCCACTTCCCCAACAATCTCGAGCACACGCCGATAATTATCTACCGCATCCTTGGCATCCACCGGGACATAGTCAGCTTCGCCATTAGGCGTGAGTGCCTCCTGGAGTGAAGCGATTTCCTCTAGGTCGAAAAAGTTAAACAAAAATTGCAGATCGTCATTGTCCAAGAAATAGTTACCCACCGCCAAACTCCATTTGTAATTTGTCGGATGCTAATTTGCCGGAACGACTCTCGCTCACATCCGAAAACAACAACTCGCTCGCGAACCTCGGCACGCGGATCGATCAATTGATTCTTCCCACACGGAAAGTGATTGTTCCCACATGGAAAAAACGGGATCGCCAAGCCGGCCCCAATAACCATTCAGGATTCCGTACTAGCCAGAAGCTCAGGATTCCGTGCTAGCCAGAAGCTGCTGCCGTTCCCGGATCGCTTGAATCATCATGGGAATGACCTTTTTCAAATCTCCCACAATCCCGTAATGGGCGACGGAGAAAATAGGAGCCTGAGGATCTGTGTTGATGGCGATAATCTTGGCAGATTGCTCCATTCCTGCGCGATGCTGCACAGCCCCGCTGATTCCGGCAGCGATGTACAAGGCTGGCCGAACGGTTGTCCCCGTTTGTCCGATCTGATGTTCTTTGCCAATAAAGCCGCTATCGACAGCTGCTCGGCTTGCCCCGACAGCTCCCCCGAGTACCCCCGCCAACTCGTAAATGAGCCGGAAGTTCTCTTTGCTGCCAACCCCAGCTCCCCCGGCCACGATGATCCGTGCTGCCCTCAAATTGACTTTCCGCTCCTCGCGGTGTTCACCCAAGATACGGACAACCTGGTCCAGGCCGTCCAGGTTCATGTTTTCCCGAATAATTTGGCCCGTGCGAGAGGTATCGGCCGGCAAAAGGGGCATAACCCCTTCGCGAACTGTGGCCATCTGGGGCCACCAATCATAATTGACAATCGTGGCGATAATGTTGCCCCCAAAGGCGGGACGAACTTGCAGTAACAAGTTCGGATGGAGCTTTCTGGTGCGGGGATCGACCACATCGCCTATTTGAAGGTCCGTACAGTCGGCGGTTAGCCCAGCCCGAACTGCGGAAGCTACCCGAGGAGCTAAATCCCGGCCCAAATAGGTTGCCCCGTAAAGCACAATCTGAGGCCGGTATTTTTCAATCAGCCTTATTAGGGCCTCAGCATACGGGGCGGTCAGGTATTTTCGAAGCCGTACATCCTCGACAAGATATACCTTATCGGTACCGTGGGCTATCAATCGATCGGCCAAAGGAGTCACGTTCCAGCCCACAAGGATGGCCCCCAAAGGAACCGCCAATCGATCCGCCAATTGGCGAGCTTTGCCACATAATTCCAGAGCCACCTCGTGGAGGACACCATCCTCCTGCTCCGCAAAAACCCACACTTCACCTTGCCGATTGACGTCGATCATGTCACAAGTCAACTTGCTTATTCGTGATCAATATTCCAACGGTTTACTTTTACCTTGCGGTCCCCTCTCTCCAACTTCCACCCAGCCAAAATGCCACCGTTAGGAGCCGAAATCTGCCAGCCTCAGACTACGGAAAAAACATAAGACGCAGCGTCCAAAAAGGAAAATCCGGGCCTTCTCTTTCTATTTCCCTCGCCGGTCCGCCGAAGGAAGGCACGGTCAAATCCGAGAGCAAAAATGGTGTAGCGGCGGTACCTTAAACGCTCTTCCAAAGCCGCCGGCGGAAAGGGCGAGAAGAGCCTTCCAAAAAGGCTAATTCCATTCGAAAAAACCCGCTCACACTCTCCTCGGCCTCTCCCGCTGGCAAAGGCTCCAGGATGTCTCTCGGAGATAGCCTCCCCACCGGCACCGGAATCCCCCGATGACAAACGCCTCGGAAGGACTTCCTGGTGTTGTGTTGGCGAGCCTCAGAATTCCCGCCTCTCCTCCAGCCAGCTCCCATCCCCGAGTCCGGGCTATAGGACCAGGCGGTAGGACGGAGTTGTCAACTATCCCCCTGCAAACGGACTACCCGAGGATCCGGTCCACCACCAATTCGCGAACGAGCCGGCGAATCCCCTCTTCCGTGGGGGGGATCTCAGTATATCCCTTTTTACTCAAAACGATGGATTGAATCCTATGAACTTTTGTGGGCGAGCCCGCCAATCCACACCGACTCAGGTCTGCCCCAATCCGATCTAAATCCCACTGTTCGATCAGTAAACCCTGGGCGGCCAAGGCTTCGCGTCGACGACGCAATTCGGCTTCCCATTCCGGCTCAGAGGCCTCGGGCATATCCCGGCGAACTTCGGCAGCAAGTTCTACATCCGCCCGGGCCCGCTTGAAACGCATTACTTTTTTGGCAGACCATGGACGGGGAATATTCGCACTTCCCAGCACGGTGATAAGAACCGGGAGCCGGCACTCCACCAGCTGCCACCCATGACCCGTGTTGCGTCGGACCCGGACCCGACCATCGTCAATTCCGACCAGCCCCTCCATGTAGGTGATCTGAGGCAACCCTAATTTCTCGGCAAGCTGCGGGCCAGTCTGTGCCGTGTCTCCGTCAATTGCCTGCCGCCCGCAGAAAACAATGTCGAAGCGTCCGATCGTCCGGATAGCCTGCGAAAGGATATAACTAGTAGCTAACGTGTCACTAGCCGCAGCTCTTCGGTCTGTGAGAAGTATGACCCGGTCCGCACCGCGGTAAAGGCACTCTCGCAGTACGTCTGCCGCCCTGGGGGGGCCCATGGTAATGGCCGTCACTGTTCCCCCATAACGGTCACGGACTTCCAACGCTGCCTCTAAGGCATTGAGATCTTCGGGGTTAAAAATGGCCGGCAACGCGGCACGGTTCACCGTGCCGTCGGGATTCATACCCTCGGCAGTAATATTGGCAGTGTCGGGAACTTGCTTAACGCAAACAATGCAGTGGTATCCCACGTCAGTTCTCCTCTGATAACCCAGGGGTGGCGAGAACGCACATTATCGGGGATCGGAGAAGGCGGTCAAGACCTACCGGTTTCAGCTACGAAGATCCAGGTGGAGTTCACGGGCCCCCCTACGATCGGGAACCTCTCCCTAGGCCCGGAGCGGCCCATCTCGTAGCGGTCTGGCCCCTCATTTGATAACCTCCCAGTTTTCCAAAAGGGGGATTTCGTTCTAATCCTCGCAGAGGGTTTGAATAGGTTCGTAAGTCCTGTAGCAAGGGAAGTGAGGTTAGTCACGGGCACATCCGGGAATACCCCAGGGTTTAAACTCAGTCGGCGGTAACATTCCCCCCAAATTGGTGTTGGCTCTTGGCGGACAATTGAGAGTCCGCGATATACCAAAAACCGCTTACAGGCGAAAATTCCCTTAGGCCCGCATATCCGGTAGGCCCGCGGAACCGAAAAAAACGTTTCACGAATTTGCCTTCCCGGAAAGCCCAGGAGGCAGGCAGCCAATCCTCGGCCAGGCTGACTGCCTCATCCGTCGGGCCAGCATTTTATTAAGTGATTTTCGCCCCAATTAAGCCGAATTTTCCTCCCTCCAAGTTCCGAAAAAATAACCCAAATTAGGTTACTCCGCCTGGTCAGAACCCTCCCCCACTACACCGTGACGGTTCACCCCTAGAGCTACCGGCATTATTTTTCCCCTTTACAGTTGTTCGCATACCCCCTTACAGGGGAACTCCTTTAAAAGACACTGCCAATCAGCCACCTGCGGCCACGTTCGCTCCCCCCGGAGCAATGAAGGCCTCAACCCCAGTTCCCCGGTACAAGGCAACTTTAACCTAACACTTATGGGTGTACCCATATGACACTGCGGGTGGAAATCGTGTTCCTATGACCAGATAGAATGCTGGACCTACGAAAGTCCACTTTTGGAAAATCCTCAGAACATTTTTTGAAAAACCTCATAGGAGGAGGCCTTTAGAAACCCTCCTTGGGAGGAGTTGGGATATATTCAATAGAGGGGTAAAGCCGCCGGATGTGGCTCGGGTCTTTCCTCTTACCCCTTTTCAACATAACCGAGAGGGTTTCCCTACTTAGTGGCTTCATGAATTTCCCTACTTAGTGGCTTCATGAAATCGAGCGAGAGTGGTATCCCCCGGAATGGTGTTCCCGATAGAACCCGGGGGTGTTCCGGGATATCCCATCCTGGGCCGGGTGGGCAGGGGACCTCGCCGGCCAAACTAATCCTTATGCCAGGGATACGCGAATCCTTATGCCAGGGATACTCGGCCCTCGGACATTGAACTCCGTCCTCTCTCCGAGTAAAGCCTCCCACGCGGCTCCAGATCGCTCGAAACTTTAAATTGAGAACCCCCAAAGGTCCCGGGTGCCCCCCCACTCCGCAGTTTTGCCGTTTCGCGGATTGTGTCTCGCAGTTTGTTCTGATTGTTTACAGGGTAGAGGAATAGGGGTGAGGCTCCCTTCCTTTGCTGCCCCCTTTCCTAGCCGGCCAATCGGGGAGACCCCGTCACATTCCGAGAAAACTTTCCTACAATGCTCTACAATCGAAAGGGGGCTAACAAAGCTCAGCTTTGGATTGGGGTTTAGCAGCCCCGGGCATAGCCATCGAACGAACCGTAACGGAATACAGGGAGCTCGTGCTGGGGACAAATTTGTCCGGTGTTCGGCGATAACTTCAACAAAGCTGCCGGGATGTCCGCCATCCAAACCAGCTCGGTTTCGGATAGTAAGTTCCTGGAGGGGAATTTGGCACCGGCGTCGATTGACTCCCAAAAGCCGGCAGGTAATTCCAGGGCTCTAGTTCCGATGAGAAACCGCCACATTGGCTGTCACATTCCTGATTGCCAAGAGTGAACTCAAAACGTAATGACTCCGTTCGAGCAGAAAATCGCGGAGTTGATCGAGGCACTTTGCCTGAGGTGCGAGTCTTTCGCAGAATCACCCCATTGGGAGCAGGAGCTCGTCTCTTGTGTTCACGGGGGCCTCTCACCGCCCGGCTGTGGTGTGTTTGCCCCGAGCGGCAAGGGCTGGGTCCCCGCCGCCACTGCCGGAAACCTTCAAGGACTCTCCGAAAAAATAATTGCTGAGGTTGCAGCTCGGGGCCAGCCGCTTTACGCAAGGCCGTGGTGGCTAATCCCTCTGAGCTCCTCCCGGGTCTTGGCCGTCCATTTCCCTCCGTTTTTCCAGGGGGAAAACAGCGAATATCTCGTTTCTGCCGGCCGATTACTCCAGGCAGTATTTACTGCCACGGAAGAGCGACTCGCGATGGCTCGGCGGGCTTCTCGCCGGCAAGCATTGTTGGAGGCGGCAAAAGACTGGATTGGCATTCGCGACTGGGACCGGCTATTTCGCGAGATCACCACCACCGCCACACGAATTCTTCAGTGCGAACGGGCAACACTTTTCCTGTGGGATAAACGGTCGAAAACTTTGATCGGCCGGCCCGCCCTTGGGGTTCCCGGGGAAGAGCTGCGGATTCCCGACGACCGGGGAGTAGTCGGCCAGGTTATCCGTGCCGGCAAGCCGGCCCGGGCGGATGTGTTCCACCACCCGGAGGCCATCGATCGCTCTGTGGACATCCGTTTAGGTTTTACCACGCGAAGCGTCCTTTGTGTGCCCCTTGTTGGTAAAAAAGGTGTGTTAGGCGCGCTCGAGGTCCTCAACAAGCTTTCCGACGGGTTTTCCGACGAAGACGAAGTTACGCTAACCGAACTTGCTAGGTTTGCTTCGGCGGCTGTGGAAAATGCCCAAGAGCACCAAACACTGCTGGCAGCAAATATGCAAATGGCTACCCAGGCTGCCGCGGAGGTGGAGCTTGTGGGTTCCAGTCCTGCGATCGAGGCCATTCGCAAACTTATTCGCCGAGTTGCCGACACAGACCTTGCCGTGCTTATTCTGGGAGAAAACGGCACAGGTAAAGAGGTAGTAGCCCGAACGATTCATTTTCTGAGTAGTCGGAAGTACTATCCATTTGTTCCGATTAATTGTGCTGCGATTCCCGAAACACTAGCAGAGAGCGAACTTTTTGGGCACGAAAAAGGGGCCTTTACCGATGCCACTCATACCCGCCCAGGCAAGTTCGAATTGGCAGGAAAGGGGACCCTTTTCCTCGATGAGATCGGCGAGCTGACCCTTGCCTGCCAGGCAAAACTGCTCCGGGTGTTGGAAGACAAAACGTTTGTCCGGGTTGGAGGGAGTATTCCCCTTATTTCAGAGGCAAGAATTCTTGCTGCCACCAACCAGGATCTCGCCGGATTGGTTCGGGCAAAACGGTTTCGAGAGGATTTGTACTACCGCTTAAATGTAGTGACCATCGAGTTGCCTCCTCTGCGAGCTCGGAAAGAGGATGTTCCGCTATTAGCCCGATACTTTTTGCACAAATTCTGCGGCCCCCTCCGCCGTCCCATACCGCGACTGACACCTGCCGCCGAAGCGGCTCTTTGCGAGTATTCCTGGCCGGGGAACGTCCGCGAGCTTCGTAACGCCATGGAAAGAATCGCATACCTCGTCCCCGGCGATGTGATCGACGTTGAAGATCTCGATTTCTTATGGGTACGTGGAAACCGAACAGCTTTGTCTGAGGGAACGTCGGTTCAGGGGAAAGCCCCCTGGGCCGATATCTCAGGAACTCTCTCCGAGGCGACACGACGATTTCAGCGAAGGCTCATCGAAAACGTGCTCACCGAATCGGGAGGTAATCTCACAGAGGCAGCTCGAAGACTCGGCCTCCACCGTTCGAATTTGTACCGGAAGCTGCGGCAGCTAGGACTTCCGATACCCCGTGAAGGAACATCTTCGTGTCGCCCCCCGGAAACGGCTTCCGAATAACCCTAACCCCGGAAGCTCGGCACTTGCCGTCCAAGTGCGAAGTTTTGGGGAATCGATCGTAATATCGTGAGGAATTCCATACGGACTCCGGGGCACCACCCTGCCGAGCATCGACACTTCTACCCCTCTAGCCTCGAAAGCTGAATCGAAAGAGCCATAAAAGAATGCCCTCGCCCACCCCAAAATTGCGAAGGGTTGATATTCCTTTGTACACCATGCGGCGAGCAGGAAATCATCCCCAGAACCAGCTGTCTCCCCGGACGAAATGATTCTTGGGAATCTTGTGGTGCCGCTTGTCTTCAAGCAATTCCCCGAATCCCTAGGAAATATCAAGGGCCGAGAGGTAGCCCAGATTCCTCTCGGGACCCGCCGCAACCAGTGCCCTCCAGCCAAGTAGGAATTCAAATTTCTGTGCGGCTGGCACTCCACCCGACTGAGGCAGCAAATACACCTTAAAATTCGACCTCGAGGCTTACACCCCGATAAGGCGTAAATATTTAGACCACCTGGTCAGGAGAGAAGCCTCCCGTTCGCCCTCAGTTAGCGAAATGGTCGCGGCCGCCAAAAACGGAGGAGCCCCCGGGGCGGTTTAAGGTCATATCCATACTCCAATAATTCCCCATTGCTTTTTTGAAGCAATTGACCGGCGGGGCTAAATTCCATGCTCGTTTGGCGGATCATTCCTCCCGGGACCTCCGGGCTGATTGTGGCAAGGGTAATTCGAGTCCCCTTTTGCGTTCGCTGGGTAATCTTGATTTGATAAGTGTCCTGGATAACCGAGAGCAGCCGACAAGATCTCCCCGTGACTTCCCAAATTTGAGAGGAAACAAGGGAACTATCGTCGAGTTTTGTGGTCGCACTTTCCCGCCGGTACACGTAAGGAGGGGAGTCCCCGTAATAAAGCACGACCTCTGTCCGGGTACTTGCTCCTTGAATTGTCAACTTCTGCACTCGGCAGGAGATCGGCCTACCCAAGAAAATCAACTGCGTCTCTCGATCTTCCACCACCTGCACGGGGGAATCCAACAATTCGCCGTGGAAACCCTGCCGAAGCCTTTGCACGGTCACCGGCATTGGTTTTCCACCGACGATCATTTTGGGTTCGATCTGTAGGGTAACCCCTTCGATATCGATCCCCACCAAGGTGGTCTTTAACTCGGTCTCAGATAGCAGGGTGCCTTCGGGCGAATAAGTTTCCGTAACTTCCTTGACCACAGCCCAAGCCCCTGGCTCAAACCGCCCCCAAGGATGATGAAGTCGCCGGAGCGTGCCAGCCGGCGCTCCGGGCAAGGCAACGCCGGCCCCTAACCGGCCCCAACTGCTGCAAACGAAAACAAGGACCAATAAGAAAATCAAGAGGCCCGCCACACCCCGCCCAGACGCACAGCTAAATGAAAGCGAGTTCTTGTGATTAGGCTTTCCGCCACAACCCTGGCGGAACGAAGTACCCACCGGACTGGCAAAAATCGAGCTCCCCATGAACCGGGCAGCAAATTTTCCCTCTTGGATGTGACAATCTTTTGCAATTTTGGGAAGCATTACATTGGCCAACTTTCTAAGGACCAGCAGATTACCGACATTGTTCTCTCTCACCATTACGCAATAGTCGACCGAGCAGCTGCTCCCCTCTCACTTATTCGGGCCGATTCCGGCCCAATTTGGCAACACTTCCCGCACAAAACGCTTTGTCCCACCCGAATCCATTTCCCGACTATGGAAAACGGCCAAAATCCATTTCCCAACCATCGAAAACGGCCAACGCAACCGAATGAAATCCAACCAGTGGCCCTATCAACTTTGGCCGAAGGAAGCCTAAAACCGGCAAAGACCACAGCCGGAAGCCCCCACTTCCGCTCACGCAGAGAGACATAGTTCATCTTGCGGAAAGTCGCGGTTTCGAAAGACACCAATACCCTGCACCAAAACCCCCTCGCGCGCACTCCGCCGATAAGCAACCGATTTGGGCAAGCTTTCAATTGTTAGTCAACTCAAACACCATTATACCGGGGCTCGCTTAGGAATTCTCACCCCACATGGGAATTCCAGTCATATTGGGTGGGAACAATCTAGATAGAACGGGGGGGTTAACACCGGCAGCTCCGCTCCGTGGGAACTTGAACCTGTGGATCTGCAGCCGGTTGCGGGTAGATCCTATTGGTTGGAAGGCGGTTAGGGCACGAAAGAACCGTGAGGGTACTTCAAAAAGCTGATCATGGTTAACCTCACGGTTTTTTTATTCAGTTTTACCTTGGAGACCGCTTTCGTTAGACAACACGATTGGCTTGTTGGAAGGTAATTCAGGAATTAGTTTCCCCCAAGCTCTTCAGAGATGCGGTGCAAGACGTTTGAGTGGGAATCTCACATTATGCTCAGTAAACCCGATTTTGGAGAAACACTTTCGAATGGGA
>Ga0308410_1000458_pt1 | contig 22095 bp, 12 predicted proteins | sample HotsprOSTMatCore_FD_203467 | JGI IMG/M metagenome (GOLD analysis project Ga0308410, IMG submission 203467) | Hot spring phototrophic mat microbial communities from Octopus Spring, Yellowstone National Park, Wyoming, United States -... | ecosystem: Environmental > Aquatic > Thermal springs > Hot...
GCCCGGTTTGAGGCGGAAAAGTTTCAGCGCGTGACCGCCATTCAGGGTGAGATCAGCAATCTGCGCCGTCAGACGGACGCCAAACGCCTGGAGTTTGGTGATCGGGCGATTGAGTTGCTCAAAGCCGGCGCCATTCAGTCGTCGACGCTGACGGCGCTTCTGCGCGAGATCGAGGCGCTGCAGGCGAGTCTGACATTGAAAGAAGAAGAGTTGCGCACTGTTCAGGGGCAGGTATTCATTGAACCGTCACCTGCGCCTCGTTCTCAGCATGTTCCGGTGAGTGTCGAGCCGCCGCGCCAGCCGACGCCTGCACCGCCGCTGCAACCGGTCGCCGGGGGTAAAGTGTGCCCTTCGTGCGGCTTTCAGATGCCGCAGACCGCCGTTTTCTGCCCGAACTGCGGTCTGCGGGTGGGGTGAGCAGATCCCGTATCAGCGCGATATCGTGTGCGTTTCGCTGTCGGGCAGCCAGCGGATCGCCACGTTATTGCGCGCGTCCCATTCATTATCGAAGTCGTCGTCCTCGTCCGTTTCGGAGTGAATGACGATGGGTCCTTCGTTGTACACCCAGGCGATCAGATCGTCAATCGAGTACCACCCTGCGCGATAGGACTCCTGGTCCACCGGATTGAGCCAGAATTTGATCTCGCCATCCATCCACTGCCAGCGTTCGAGGGAGCGCCATTCGCGGTGATGCTCGGCGAGCACTGCTTTCGTTTCCTCGAAGAGACGCAGCAACTCTGGCAGCGTCAAACCTTGGGTGCGCCGCTTCTTCAGAATGCGGCGATTGATCGCATCGCGCAGACGTTCGAGGTCCGGAACATCCAGCGCGTCCAGGTCGATATCGATGAGCATTCCCATAGCCGATGCGTCCTTTCCAGGAGCGGTCGCGCCTGTGCGCGATTGTCAGTGTACGCACCATTGCGAGACGACATCCGCCCTTATGGGTCGTGGTAGAACCGGCGCCACGACAGGTGATATGCCACTGACACGCGGGTCGCTTCCCGGCGAACCCGCTTCCATGATAGCAGGGATCGTTGCTCCCGACGTGAACAATCTTGTGACAGTATATTCACAATCCGATGATATTCTGCAATGAACAGTTATCGCATGCTACGTTGCGCCGGGAGGAGTTGGATGGCGGTACGCTGTACTGCCGACGCATGCCCGAACATAGCGCACAGCAACACGCTGTTATCCGCGTGCAACCTTGCGCCTCGCAGGCGTCCAAGCTTCGTAGCTTTCTGTTGTGTTTGCGACTGGTAAGGGACGACTGGGGCAATGCAGGCAGATGTTCATGCCATGCCTGACGTTGCAACGCCGCCGCCTTCGCGCGCTCTGGTGGTGGAGCAGCGCGTGTGTGCATGCCTGCAACCGCGCGCGCTGGCTGCTGCCAGCGCTGCGCCGGGTGTGGAGGCGACGACCGGATTCGAACCGGTGAATGGGGGTTTTGCAGACCCCTGCCTTACCACTTGGCTACGTCGCCATTCAGCCCAATTTTAGCACAGGCGACAGTTGATGTCAAAGGGGATGGCGGCGCGCAATTTGCGGAGAGGAACAGGCAGGTTCAGGTCATGCATTCCGCCGTTCTTGCAGTCCGGCGTCGGCTTTCTTCTGAAACGCACGCGCTTGGGCATAGGCGGAGGCGATGCGCTCCACGTGGCTTTTCTCCTTCAATGATAGCGTGGTGTGTTATCGACATTAACTACTGTGAAAGCCAGATCCATGCCCGGGAACATGATCGGCATTCCGAATGCCCGTGCCACTGCCCCGGCCCGAGACATTCATCGATGCCGGGGTCCAGATTTGGAGGTTTCATTGATAACGTGTATAATCAGAATCAGAAGTGGACGCTTTTTGACGAAAAGATAAGATTTCCTTCTTTGAAAAGTTACATTGATAACGTGTATAATCAGAAACGACAGCGCTCAAGCCCTGATTGCTGGCTATTGGTTGAGTGTGGAAACCTTTGCAACACGACTGAGAAGCACTCGTCACCAGCGATCTGCGGGGTGTGGTCTACTCATAATGAGGAGGTATCGAGATGGATTGGCGGAGGTACAACCCACCGGAGGACGTAGCGGAAGTGCTGGCTGCGTGTCCCAGCCTGGCTATTGCCAGCACGGTGACTGAACTGATTGACCTGGCGTGTGGCGGTCCTCACAGCGATAGTTTCGAGGTGGCATTCGAAGTGGACGGCATGGGAACGATCGTTGAGGCGACGGTAGCCCGTGTGCGCAACGGGGTCGCGGCGAATTACCCGGAGCCATATATGCGTCGCCGCGACCCGGACTGCATGTTCATTGCTGATGATCTGCCGACGAATAAGCCGCGCTTCAAGGATCGCTTTGGCTACGACTTCGCCACGCTGCGTGCGGAGACATTCAACTGGCTCAAGACCCAGCCGTTGGCGATGTTCGGCTTCACCGCCGGACAGCGAGGCATGGGGCAGGACGCACTGGTGATTGCGCCAGCCAACACCGGTTTCTTCGCTCTTGGCCTGGCATTACTTCAGGGGATCACCGCCTACGAAGACATTCCTCCGCACTTCCATCCCACGGCGATTATTTACGTCGCGCCGCCGTTCCGTCACACGCACTTCGATGGCAGGCAAGTCGTCGTTCACAATCGTCGAGACGGTCTGCACGAGATGTTTTCCTACAACCTCTACCCCGGTCCGAGCGCTAAGAAGGGTATCTATGGAGTCCTCATCAACCAGGGTGTCCACGAAGGATGGGTCACCGCCCACTGTTCCACGGTGCAGGTTGTGACCCCCTACGATAATGTGGTGACGATTATGCACGAGGGGGCAAGCGGCGGCGGCAAAAGTGAAATGCTGGAGCATATACATCGAGAGCCGGATGGCCGCCTGCTGCTGGGCGTGAATATCCTGACCGGCGAGCATCGCTATCTCGAGATTCCGCGCGCGTGCCGATTGCGTCCGGTGACGGACGATATGGCGTTGTGCCATCCATCGCTTCAGAACAATCATCGCAAACTGCGGCTCATGGATGCCGAAGACGGCTGGTTTGTCCGCGTCAATCACATCACACGCTATGGCACCGACATCCACCTCGAGCGCCTGACTGCGCAGCCTGATGAGCCGCTGCTCTTCCTGAACATTGATGCGGTTCCCAATAGCCGTGCGCTCATCTGGGAGCATATCTACGATGCACCTGGCAAGCCCTGCCCGAACCCGCGCGTCATTCTCCCGCGCCGGATTGTGCCGGGTGTTGTTTCCGAGCCGGTGGCGGTCGATATCCGCAGTTTTGGTGTGCGCACACCGCCATGCACCCGCGAACGCCCAACCTATGGCATTATCGGGTTGTTCCACATCCTGCCGCCAGCGCTTGCCTGGCTGTGGCGTCTGGTAGCCCCGCGCGGTCACGATAATCCGAGCATTGTTGAAACCGAGGGTATGAGTAGCGAAGGCGTCGGCTCGTACTGGCCCTTCGCAACCGGTCGTCGGGTCGATCAGGCTAATCTGCTGCTCAGGCAGTTTCAGGAAAACACGCAGATGCGCCACATTCTCTGCCCAAACCAGTACATCGGCGCATGGAAGGTCGGATTTATGCCGCAATGGATCGCGCGTGAGTACCTGGCACGGCGTGGAAACGCTCAGTTCTCTCCAGAGCAGATTCAGCCTGCGCGCTGCACGCTCCTGGGATACGCGCTCTTCCAGCTCTCGGTTGAAGGACGATCTATCGCCCGCTGGTTCCTCCAGGTCGACACCCAGCCAGAGGTTGGGCCAGAAGCTTACGATCAGGGGGCGACGATCTTGCATGCCTTCTTCCGCCAATGTCTGGCAGACTTCCGTGATCCAGACCTCGACCCACTTGGACGTCGGATCATCGAGTGCGTCTTCGATGGCGGTACGCTGCAGGATTATGAGGCGCTGATTCCAAGTAATTAGCAGCCTGGGACTGCCAAAAGCATCGTGGCATGGCACGTGACGATTTGATGGTTGGTCGAACATCATGGTAAGGAATAAAGATAAGGGGATCGGGGAGGAACGAAGTTCCTCCCCAAAGCCCCGTCCTTCCGTCAATTCAGAGATAACGAACTGTTGGCGGTCCATCGCACAGGATATGATGACTGAGTCTCATACTGGTGCATAACTGGCAAACGAGGAGTCGTCACAACGAACAACTATCTGTTCGCTTGTGCGATGAAAAAGGTTTGACACACGCTCTTCAGCATGCTATACTATCACCCGCTGTGGGGGTGTAGCTCAGTTGGGAGAGCGCGACAATCGCACTGTCGAGGTCAGGGGTTCGAGCCCCCTCACCTCCACCAGAGCGCGGGGCAGTAGCTCAGTTGGGAGAGCGCAACGCTGGCAGTGTTGAGGTCAGGGGTTCGATCCCCCTCTGCTCCACCAGATCGAACGGCAGGCGCACGATGCCTGCCGTTTCGTGTTTGTATGGTGCAAGAAGTGCGCAGGTATGATGGTTGTTGAGCAATTATTCCGCTCTCGCTCGCGCAGGCGGGCTTCGCCCTGGATAGCCGAGGACTTTAGCCCCACGGCCAGTTCGGTATACCGGGTTTAATGCTCAATCTTCATCATACCTGCGCTGATGGGACGCTCTATCGCTGTGACAAGATACGGATTCTCGTGAGGAGACGATGCGCGCTGCTGCAATCTTCTTCACAGCCCCCGATCAGGTGTGCTGTGGAACGGTCGATGTGCCTGAACCCGCACCGGGTGAACTGCTGGTCGAAGCGATCTACACCTGTATCAGTCCCGGCACTGAACTACGCACGCTTGCCGGTCTCCAGGCGGGAACCCCCGGATGGCCGTTGATACCGGGGTACGCAATGATCGGTCGGGTCGTATGCGCCGGTCCTGCAACGCCATGCACCCCTGGCGAGATCGTCTTCTGTAAAGGAACACGACGCGCTGGTGCGCATCTGATGTGGGGTGCGCATGTCAGTCATGCTGTGCTTCCTGTTGAACAGGCAATACCTGTGCCGAACGACGTCGATCTGTTGGAAGCTGCCACTGCCAAACTCGCAGCAATTGCGTATCGTGGCATGACGATTGCTCACCCGTTGCCACACGAAACAGTCGCCGTCATTGGGCTGGGCGTCATCGGTCAACTGGCTGCCAGACTGCACGCGCTCACCGGTGCGCGTGTTCTGGCAGTTGATCGCTCACCGCAACGTGCCGCACTGGCGCAGTGCCATGGCATTGAAGCGTTCGTGTCCGAAGATGATCTTGCCACTGCCTTCCGAGAACGACTGAATGCCGGTGTCGATGTCATTGTCGATGCAACCGGAGCGCCATCAGTCATTGCCGAAGCAATCGAACTGGCGAAAGATGTTCCGTGGGGCGAAGCGCCTGGCGGCAATGCACGCTACCTGGTGCAGGGCAGCTATGCCGACTCCCTCTGTTTTCCCTATCAAGCGGCATTCCGCAAAGAACTGGCGATCCTCATGACGCGCGACGAAGGACCACGCGATGTCCGAACCGTGCTCGATCTGATGCAGCGCAGCCGGTTGACGACCCGTGATCTGATCAGCGCAGTGGTTCCGCCTGAACACGCAGCCGAGACGTATCAGGCGCTGCGGGAGCAGAGCGATATGGTGACGGCAGTCTTCCAGTGGATAGCATAGGCGCCGCGCATATCACGACGGCTCATTCATGATGCGCTCGTAGCAGGACGGGCAGATCGTATGGCTGAACGCAACATTGGTGTGCATTTCAAGATAGGTCGTCACACTGACCCAATTGTCCTGCTCGTCCCGAATGTTTCTGCCGCACCACGCGCAAATCGGAACAATCCCGCTCAGCGTTTTGATCGTTGCCAGCGCCTCTTCCAACGCAGCATTCTTGCGTTCGAGATCACGGTAGAGTTTTCGCAACGTCAGATGCGTATGAATGCGCGCCAGAACGACATCGACATTGATCGGCTTGGTAATATAATCGACGGCGCCAGCGCGCAGTCCGGTCACCTCGTTGATCGGATCGGTCAGCGCCGTCATCAGAATGACCGGAATATCCTTTGTGCGAAGGTCGGCTTTCAGGCGGCGACACGTCTCGAAACCGTCTATGCCGGGCATCATCACATCGAGAATGATCAGGTCGGGCAGCACATCGGCGGCGGTTTGCACTGCCACATCACCCCGTTCATTGAGCAGCACCTTGTAGCCAGCGCTCCTCAACCCTGTGAACAGCATCGCAAGATTGGCAGGCGTGTCATCAACGACAAGAATGGTGTCCAGCGGCTGAGTCATCCATCCTTCTTTCGAGCCTGTTTCAGAAATGCCTGTAACTGACCGATCTGGAAGTTGTCCAGAAAATGTTGCACCTGTGCGACAAATGACGCGGCCTGCGGCATCTCCTGCATCACTGTGTCAATCGTGCGCTGAAGAGCGTCGATATCGCCAATTCGCGCCAGTTCGTCCAGCGCATCAAGCGTATTGTCCGACGGAAGCGTATCCTTTCCCGGACGCGCTGTACCTGCGGATGGTTCAGCGTAGCGCCATTCGACCCACGGAAGCAGGCGTTGCAACGTTTCAATCAGCGTGGTTCGGTCGATCGGCTTGGGAATGAACGCCTGCGCGCCAGCGTTCAGACTCTGAAGGCGATCGTCTGGATAAGCGCTGGCGGAACTCACAATCAGTGCTATGCGATCATAGGCGGCGCACTGACGAATGCGCCGGATCATGTCCAGTCCATTCAGCTTCGGCATCACCAGATCCAGAATGATGGCATCGGGGTCGAACCCGGCGATCTGATTCAGCCCGTCGTGTCCGTCTTGTGCCTCAGCCATGACGACGCCCAGCGGTTGCAGCATGTCATGCACAATGGCGCGATTGTCGGGATGGTCATCGACAATCAACACCTTCGGCGCCGGACCCGCAATACCAATGACCTGACGCTCGACAGATGCTATGGACGATGGTTCATACTCTGCGGTTGGCAGCGGAATCTCGAACCAGAAGCGACTACCGACGTCCAACATACTCTGAACCTGTAAGCTTCCGCCCATCAGCGCGACCAGTTCGCGCGAAATCGTCAGACCCAAACCGGCGCCTTTTGCTTCGGTCTGCACACTCACCTGCTCAAACGGTCTGAAAATGGCTTCGAGGTGTTCTGGCGCGATACCGATGCCGGTATCGCTCACCTGAAACCGAACCTGATGCTGACGATCGGGCAATACATCGACCTTCAGGGTGACGACGCCCTCGCGGGTGAACTTGATTGCATTGCTCAACAGATTGACCAGCACCTGCCACAGACGTTTTTCATCACCGGCGACCAGGCGCGGCAAGTGCGCAATTTCCCGTACGAACGCCAGATTTCTGGCGACTGCTCGCTCCTGCATCATATCGCAGATCGCCGCGATCATCGCGTAGATGTCGAACGGGGCGATGTGCAATCTCATTTTTCCGGCTTCGATTTTTGCCAGATCGAGCAAATCATCGATAAGGCTCAGCAAACGCTCGCCACTGGACTGGATCACGCGCAGGCTTTTCTGTGCGTGATTGGGGATCACAGGATCGTTTTGCAGAATCTGAGCGTAACCCAGAATACTGTTGAGCGGCGTGCGCAACTCGTGGCTGATATTGGAGAGGAAGACGCTCTTGGCGCGGTTGGCGGATTCGGCGGCGCGGCGCGCTTCTTCTGCCGCTTCGCTGGCAGCCCGTAATGACGCCTCAATCATGCGCTGCTCGGTAATGTCGAACATAAGCCCCAAAATCGCGGTCACTACGCTATCTACCCGGACAGGCGCAATAATCTGTTTGAACAGGCGCGCCTGTCCCTGAACGGAAAGGGTTTGCTCAAAGGACACCGTTCTTCCTTCCAGCGCCCATGCTTCATACGTCGTCCATGCCGCCGGCGCCGTATCGCTGCTTTCGTTCCGATCCATCCCGGAACCGCCGCCGATCAGCGTCCGCATGACAGAGTTTTGCATGATATATCTGCCATCGGGGTCCTTCGCCCACAATGCAACCGGTATATGCTCAACCAGCGTGTGCAGACGCGCCTCGCTCTCGCGCCGCGCATACTCCAACTGGCGATAGTCGCGCCAGAGGAAGACCGATTGCAGGGCGCTGCTGATTTCCTGCGCCAGCATTTGATACATTCTGCCTTCACGCGGTCCAACCTGCACTGCAATGAACCCGAAGTCGCGCAACCCGAAAAAGAGAGGATTAACCGTCAACACATAGGGCTGGCGATCGTCAAGCAACGCATCGGGCACAATCTGGCGACATGGAAACGGTATACCGTCCGGAGGCAATGGCAGCTTCCGTCCCTCTCGCAGCGCCAGCGCCACCCGCCCCCATTCCGGCGCGTCCTGCGTTGTTGTCATTTTCGGAAAATCATCGAACAGGACAAGATAGCAATCCCGGATGCGCAATTCGTGCAGGCGTTGCGCGAGCACCGCAAGTAGATGATCGACATCCTGGGTGATGAGCATCGACTGGCTGACTTCGAGGAGCGTATGGGTCTGCTCGATGATCCTGGCGCGCAATTCGATCCTGGCGCGCTCTCGTTCCTGCGCCAGCGCCAGACGAACCCGTTGCAGGAACAGGAGATTCGCCTGTGGCAATCGATCAGGATGATCAAGCGCCGAAGCGATCAGATAGAGCAGTTCTGAGATCAGGTCATGCCACTGCGCCAACTCCTGACGGGTGCGCTTGCTCGAAAGTTCACGCTCGAACATGATCCAGAACTGATCCCGCCCCTGGTTGCTTCTGTCTGGCGTTACCAGCGACAATCCTTCGATCAATCCATCGAGCCAGGATCGTTCCATCGCCGCATCCAGCGATTCGCGGAGACGCGCAATCTGCGCGACCAGTTGACCATCAGACGGCTCGACCGGGGCAACCGAAGCAACAGTCGCTGCGTCGCCGCTTGGAGCAGGGCAATCCAATGACCAGCACCCGCAGGAGTGGCGAACGATCAACCGGGCAGGGATGTCGATCCGATCTGGTACGCTCTTCCCGTTGATCAGGTCGAGGAGCGCATCAACTGCGGCGGCGCCCGCCTCATAGAAAGGCTTCGCCATAACAGTGATCGGCAGCCCCAGGGTCTGCGCATCCAGGTGATCATTGAAACCAGCGATCGCAACCTCGTCAGGTATGCGCACGCCGTGCTCCTGAAGCGTTTGCAACGCGCCAATGGCATAATCGATTTCAGAACCAATGACGGTATCAAAGTCTACGCCTGGGCGCATATGCCGATTATCGACCAGCGTATGGATTGCCTCGGCGCCGACTATTTTTCCCCACTGCGAATCCTGATACACCAGCGCTGAATCGAAGGGAATGCCATACTGCTGGAGCGTCTCCTGATATGCCAGGAAGCGTTCCTCACTCTCCAGATGGCGTGCAGGACCGCGAATGAACGCGATGCGGCGTCGCTGATGGCGCTCGATCATATGCTCAATCAGCGCGCGCATACCCTGGCGCGTATCGGTAACGACCGATGGCACGCCCTGGATAAACCCTTCGTAATTCACTATTGGCAACCACCGGTAGGGAGCAATGAACTCCTCCATCTCGGCGTCGTCGAGGTTTACGCTCAATCCTGCTTTGCTGCCGCCCCAGGTGATGAGTCCGTCGAGGCGCGAACTGTTCGCCAGCGAGAAAAATGACAACGCTGGCAGCTTTTGCGGGTAAGGAACCCTGAGCAGCGGCTGTCCACGGGTTGGGAGCGTTCCTCCCATAAAACAGAGCAGGTTCACGCCACGCTTACGCGCCGTATCAACGATACCCAGCCAGAATGGTTGATGGACGATCGATGTCAGAAGACCAATCGTTCGTTTTGAAGCGTGGAATACCCTGTCGGACATAAACGAATGCTACAGTGTGTACTGATCCGCCAGCAATGCGTCGATCTGCGCTGGTGACAATGCGCGGCCAAAGAGCCATCCCTGCGCATACTCACATCGTAAGGCGCGCAACTCGCTCGCCTGATCCGCCGTTTCGACCCCTTCGGCGACCACTGTCATTCCCAGCGAATGCGCCAGCGTAATGATGGCTTTGACGATTTCGCGGTGTTCGCGCGCCGCGCCGAGATGATTGATGAACACCCGGTCGATCTTTAGCGTATCGACGGGGAACTGGCTCAGATAACCGAGCGATGAATAGCCGGTGCCAAAATCATCGATGCATACACCGATCCCCAGTGATCGGAGTTCGTTCAACTGCGCTGTTGCCATTTCGCGATGGGTGATGAAGGTATTTTCGGTGATCTCCAGTTTGAGCGTGCGCGACGACAAATCGTTTATTGCGATCGCATCAGCGACCTGCGCAACCAGATCGGGCTGCGCCAGTTGATATGCCGACAGGTTGACGTTCACCCACAACCCTGCATGGTTCGGATAGCGGGTGTGCCACGCGCGCAATTGACGACAGGCTTGCTGCAAAACCCATTGACCGATGAGATTGATCAATCCCGCCTCTTCCGCCAGAGGGATGAACTGATCGGGAGAGATGGGACCGTACTGAGGATGCAACCAGCGCGCCAGCGCCTCGACTGCGACCATCCTCCCGCTGGCAAGCGCAACGATCGGCTGGTAGTAGACATGCAACTCGCCGTGATCGATAGCGCTGCGCAGGTCATTTTCAAGCTGAAAATGACTGAGCGCTTTCCGGCGCATATCTGGATCGAACACGACGTGGCGCGCGCGCTGCCCCATTTTCGCCTGATACATTGCCGTATCAGCGTCGCGCGCAATCTCATCGGGATGTTCGTATCCCTGGTTGCTCAGCACCAGACCGATGCTTGCCGTGGTATAGACCGTGCGATTGCCAATGGTCAATGGCGCACGCAACGCCTGCTGAATGCGTTCAGCAACCCATTCGGCATCCTCTGCAGCATCCAGGTGATCGAGCATCACAGCAAACTCGTCGCCGCTCAACCGCGCGACGGTATCTCCCGGACGCAGGATGCCCTCGAGTCGTCGAGCGACGGCGATCAGCAATTCATCGCCTGCGGCATGCCCCAGGCTGTCGTTGATCGTTTTGAAACGATCCAGATCAAGGAACAGCACGGCAAACAGATGCTTTTCGCGTTGTGATCGTTTGAGCGCCAGGCTCAAACGATCCATAAAGAGCGTCCGATTGGGCAACCCGGTCAACGCATCGTGCAGCGCGCCATACGCGAGCCGCTCCTCAGCGCGTTTCCGGTCGGTAATATCTGTCTGGGAACCGACAACCCGCGTCGCTCGACCATTCTCGTCCCACACCGCAATGCCGCGGCAGAGCATCCAGCGATCGTTTCCGTCCCGATGGATCATACGATATTCGAGTTCGAACGAGGTGATCAGGCGACGGGTATGAGCCAGGAGGCGCAATTCAACCCGTTCGCGATCATCAGGATGGATGCGGTTGAACCACTCGTCGGGCGATGTGCCGATCTCATCATCGCTATAGCCCAGCATCGCCTTCCAGCGCGGCGCGAAATAGATCCGACCGCTGACGAGGTCCCAATCCCACAGACCATCGTTGGCGCCCTGTGCAGCCAGCGCGTACCGTTCCTCACTGGCGCGCAGCGCCGCCTCAGCGCGTTTGGCTTCGGTCACATCCCGAACAATTGCGACGCTCCCGTTCAAACCGCCCGCATCACGAAGCGGACGAGCAGTGATACTCAACCATTGCTCCGGGTGATCGTCGGTTGCAGGCAACCGCACTTCCGCTGCATCAACCGCTTCGCCATAGAGCGCGCGCGCAAACGGCAGATCGCGCGGGGTCAATCGAGAACGACCGTCGGACGATTGCGCTACCGGCGTATCGGGTGCATCCGGCAACAGACCGGTCAGGCGATCACCCAGGACCTGAACAGCAGCAGGATTATGGTGGATCAACCGCCCTTCAGCGTCGGTCACAACAACGGCGTCGCCCATGCTGTCGAGAATGGCGCGCAGGAGGTTTGTTTGTTGTTGGAGGGCTGCTTCGGAGCGTTTCAATGCCTCAGCGCGCTGCTCTGCCAGCATTGTGCGTTCCGCGACGCGTTGTTCGAGCGCCAGGTTCAGAGTACGCAACTCCTCTTCGACGCGCCGTCGCTCGCGCTGTTCCGCCTCAAGGCGGTTGAGCATCGCCTGAAGCGTTTGATCAACAGCCTCAAGGCTGGCAGGATTCTGTACCGCCTGCTGAATCGCCGGATCATGCGCAGTCGCCGGATGATCTGCCGCTGTGCTGAGCAATTGCAGACGCATGCGCAGATACGCCTGTTCGGCGTCGCGCAGCCGCTTCTGCTCCAGGCAGGCGTTGACGCGCGCATGCAGAATCGTTGCATTGAACGGCTTGCCCAGGTAATCGGCGGCGCCGAGTTCGATACAGTGCGCAACCAGGTCGAGATCCTGATCGCCGGAAATGACGATGACCGGAATGTGGCGCAGCGCATGGTCGGATTTGAGCGCCGCAAGCACACGGTCGCCGCGCATTCCGGGCATCAGAATATCGAGCAGGATCAGGTCGAACGTTTGCTGCTGCACCGCCTCGAGCGCCTGAATGCCGTCGGATCGAAGAACCACGGTATGACCGGCGCGTTCGAGCTGCCGCGCCAGCGCATTGCGAATGTAGTCGTGATCATCGACAATCAGAATGTGACCAGAGAGAGACATATATCTGTCAAAGCATCTATACTTTTGTACCAGGCACACTATACCGCCGTTTATGCGCTGATGCAAACACCGGTCATCCCCGACGAGAACGACGCTGCATGCTTTGCCTTTGCCCATGTCCCGCTTCAGCTTCGCGGACGCCGATCCGCTGTCAGCGGGGCTTCGTCCGGTTTGGGCTGAGTAGGCGCGCCTGCATTCCCGGCGGCGGCGCCGCCCCGCCCGCCGCTGAACCGTCGGGCTGTGCAAACGACGGGCGCCGCCGCGCTCGCGCCCCGGCGCGCGCATCTGCCAGCCCCGCGTCGGCGGGGCGTCGTGCGCGCAGCGTGGGCGTTCACGTCCGCGCGGACGCCGCCAGTTGGTCGAGATCGGTGGCAGAGCGCAGCGCGACCGATGCGACGCTGTGGTTGCTGCCCCATCATGCCTGCACCCATCGGCGCCCAACGCATTGAACGATAGGTGAACATCGTGATAAAGCCTCATGGGATATAATGTGCGAGTCACGAGCGTTGGTGTTGATGTGAGCAGAGATGAAGGAGCAGCGAGAGGAGGTCGGGAGACATGTCATTTCGCATTGAGGCGCCCTTTCAGCCAGCCGGTGATCAGCCGAAAGCGATCGCTCAACTGGTCGAAGGGATTCGCGCAGGATATAAGCATCAGACGCTGCTTGGCGCGACCGGCACCGGCAAGACGCTTACCATGGCGCACGTCTTCAGCCAGCTGGAGCGACCGGCGCTGGTGATGGCGCACAATAAGACGCTGGTCAGTCAGTTATACGCCGAGTTCCGCGAATTGCTGCCCGACACGGCTGTGGAGATGTTCATTTCGTACTACGACATGTACACCCCTGAAGCGTATGTGCCGGGTAAAGACCTGTATATCGAAAAGGAAGCGGAGATCAACGAGGAAATCGACCGCCTGCGCCACGCGGCGACGCAGGCGCTCTTCACCCGGCGCGATGTCCTGATCGTTGCGTCGGTGTCGGCGATCTATGGTCTTGGTTCGCCGCACGAATATGGACAGGTCGTTGTCCCCATCCGCGTCGGCGAGGTGCGCAACCGCGACAAACTCTTGCGCCAGTTGCTCGACCTGCAGTTCGAGCGCAATGATATGGACTTCCACCGCGGCACGTTCCGCGTGCGCGGCGACACGCTCGACATTTTCCCTGCCAACCAGGAGATCGCCGTCCGTGTCGAGTTCTGGGGCGATGAGGTCGAACGCATCACCGGGTTCGACCCGCTGACCGGCGAGGTGTTGATCGATCGCACTGCGGTGGATATCTACCCGGCGAAGCACTTCATTACGACCGCCGAAACGCTCAAATTGGCGATTACCGCCATTCAGGCGGAACTTCAGGAGCGCGTCGCCGAACTCGAGCGGCAGGGGAAGTTTCTTGAAGCGGCGCGCCTCAAGCAGCGCACCAATTACGACCTCGAAATGCTCTCCGAGGTTGGCTACTGTTCCGGCATCGAGAACTATTCACGGCACCTCGACCGCCGTGCCCCCGGTCAGACGCCATGGACGCTGCTCGACTACTTCCCTGATGACTTCATCCTCTTCGTCGATGAGTCGCACATTACGCTGCCACAGATCCGCGGCATGTACGCCGGCGACCGGTCGCGCAAGGAGACGCTCGTTGAATACGGCTTCCGCCTGCCCTCTGCGCTCGACAACCGACCGCTGCGGTTCGATGAATTCGATCGTCACATCCACCAGGCGATCTATGTTTCGGCGACGCCGGGACCTTACGAATACGAGCATTCGCAACAGATCGTCGAGCAGATCATTCGCCCGACCGGTCTGCTCGATCCGACCGTCGAGGTGCGACCGACGCGCGGGCAGATCGATGACCTGGTCGGCGAGATCAAGCAACGGGTGCAGAAAGGGCAGCGGGCGCTCGTCACGACGCTGACCAAGCGCATGGCGGAAGACCTGGCGGATTACCTGAAGGAGATGGGCATACGCACCAGTTACCTGCACTCCGACATCGAGACGCTCGAACGGGTCGAGATTCTGCGTGATCTGCGGCTTGGCGTGTATGATGTGGTGGTCGGCATCAACCTGCTGCGTGAAGGTCTCGACCTGCCGGAAGTGTCGCTGGTCGCTATTCTCGATGCCGACAAGGAGGGATACCTGCGCAGCGGGTCGTCGCTCATTCAGATCATCGGGCGCGCGGCGCGGCACATCGAAGGCGCGGTCATCATGTATGCCGACGCGATCACGCCATCGATGCAGTTTGCCATCGATGAAACCAACCGCCGTCGCGCCATTCAGGAGGCATACAACCGCGAGCGTAACATTACTCCGGTTGGCATCTCGAAAGCCGTGCGCGACCTGACTGATCGGGTGCGCAAAGTCGCCGAGGAACGCGGCGTTTACCAGGCTGCCGAAGCGCCAGCTGAACTGCCGATCCCGAAGGATGAGATCGTCAAACTGATCAAAGAACTGGAGAAGCAGATGAAGCAGGCGGCGAAGGACCTTGCATTCGAGCGGGCTGCCGCTTTGCGTGATCAGATCGTCGAATTGCGGCGCACGCTGGCGCTCGAAGAGGAGCAGCAACCGGCGCGCTCGTAGAGGCCTGACGTCCCGGCGGGTCAGTTTCTCTGGTGATTCGAGATAGGTTTTACGGTCACGCTCAGGAACCATTGCGCCGACAAGTTGCAGTCGTTCGCGGATATCACGCGCAACCCCGGCAATGCGCCAGTGACGAAACAGTATGCGATAGCCCGCCCAGGTCGGTTCGCTATCGATTGCGAAGAGGAGCGTCAGATTGGCGCCGAGATCAGTGATGCAGGTTAATGCCATCTCGTCGATGCCAGCGCATGAGTCGATCAACATACCAGGGCTTCCGCCGCCGCGCGGTCTGCTTCCGTTGCGTCTGGTATCGGCGTCTGCCCGACCCGCTCCGGCAGAAGGCGGTAGACGCTTCCTGTCCGACACAGGGCGCTTAGCGCCAGCCGCGCCATGCGGCTCATCAGCACGCCGGGCAGGAAGAATGAACCAGGCGCATGGCATGTGCCTGGTCTCGCCTATAGCAAACATGCGGCGGCAAGGGGAAGGAAGAAGCGAAATCACTGTTCATCCGTCGATCCCTCACGCGCGTTGCGGGTAGAACGCACATCGATGCCCAGATGGGAGGGCAGGCGACGTAACACGCCATTCAACGCCTCGAAGGGGTGGGCATGCACATAACGATCCAGATAGTCGCGCGTTGCGCGTTCCGGTCCCGGATCGTCGCCGGTCTGTTCGAGAAGCGTCCAGCGATGCGTTGCGATCCAGCGGTACAGATCGGCTTCGGTACGCCCTGGAAAATAATCCAGCGCCCGATGCTGACGAATGGCGCGCACGATCGGCATGTACACCGTGTCGTACCAGTCGGCGACCGCCTCGGCTCGTGAGATGTCTCGCTGCTGCTCCAGCCCCATGAAGTAGCGATGAGCGTTGATGTGCTGAATCAGGTCAAGGTATCCGCCTGGCTCGCTGAACTCAATATGCTGATCGGGGCGCAGCCGATGGAGTTCCGTCCATTCCAGAAAATCGCTGTACTCTTCTTTGAGCAGCAGATCGCGCACCGAGTCGCCCGCTTCGAGCGGCACATCAACCAGCAGTTCGGTCACATACGCATCGATCGCCTTCTGCCCGAGTTGCCGGGCCACGGAGATGCGGTGATTACCGTCGCGCACGAAGTAGACATCGCCGATCCTGTACAGTTCGACCGGTGGAAGGTTTGCCATTTGTCGCGCCAGCGCATGAATCTCCGCCCAACGACGCCGGAGCTTGCCGGAGCGCGGCAAAAACCGGCGGTCGAAGTCGCGGTAGCGCCCTTCGCTGCCGACGATGTGATCGACCGGCACAGTCTGCACCCCGAGATCGCGCTGTCCCCGCACCTTCAGACGGGCGCGCACTTCATCGAGCGAGAGCATGCTCCCCGATTGTCGCAGCAGTGCGTCGAACACGCCGGCGATGAATGCCTTGCGGCGCGCCTCGTCGAACTTCTGCAATCCCTCGTTCTGGTAGAAAGAGTCAATCTTGTTCATGACACAACCGCCTTTGCCGGTTCGAGCGACAGCAGACGATATCCGGCGGTATTGATGACCATCGTCCGGCGATAGCGCGTCTCCCACGGTTCTCGCACGCCATAGGAGCGATGCACGTGACCGTGAATGAGATAGTGCGGCGCAAACAGGTCCATAAAGAGCAGAAATGCGCGAAACCCGCGATGCGGATGATCGGGACCGTTGTGAATGCCGAGCGGCGGCGCGTGCGTCAGCAGCACATCGAGGTAGCGTCCATACCGGAGACGGTTGACGACCAGCCGTGGCGCCATCCGCCAGATGTGGACCAGCATCTCGGTCTCGGTATACTGCGGACCCGCTTCCTGATTGTAGCGCACACACCCGCCCAGCCCCCCGATCAGCAACCCCTCATGCATCACGCACGTCGCCTCTACCGGGACGCAGCCGCGCGGAGCGGTCAACTCATCGCCGTCTTCGCAGATCTCGACCGTATCGTGGTTGCCCGCCACGTAATAGCACGGCACACCCAGCATGGTGACGATAAATTCCAGGTAGTAGTACGGCAGGTCGCCGCAACTTAACACACAGCGGACATCGCCAAACCGCTGTTTGACGTTCAGACTGTAGATTGCCGGAACGATCTCATCGCTGACGGTCAGACACATCATGGGCGCCACGAAACGCCACGCTCAATAGCGCAGGATGGTTGCGATGCGCTGATGTTGGGGCAGTGCGCCATTATCGACAAACACCACGCGCCCGCCTTTCTCCAGCACCATGGCGATGATCTCATCCACCGCATCCTCAACAATACCCGGCAGGGTTGGATCATCGACCGGCGTCAGCGTCGTGCCATCGTCGGCGACCCACACCGCCTGATGGTAGTCCTCTTCGACGAGGAGCACGGCTGCACGACCTTCGTGGGCAAAGCGCCACACTTCACCGAGGGTTGAAGCGTACTTTTGCGCGCCAACTGCGGCGTCAAGTTCTTTCAGCGCTTCGGTGCGACGGATGGCGAGGTTCTGTTCGACCAGGGGCCACACCAGTTTTCCGAGTTCGTGGGCGGGCGTTGTGTCGTGGTTGCCGGTCAGCGTGGTGACAACAGCACTGGCATGCGGCGACACCTCTCGGAAAAAGGCGAGATAGCGATCCACGCCAACCAGCGCCAGCGGCAGCGGATCATCGGTGATGAACGGGGTCAGCGCAGCGCTGATCTGGCGAAAGAACTGGCGATGGCGCTCATCGCGGTACGCTGAACGGTTGACCGCCGGGTCGTTGGGCAGGCCGCGCTCGCCACCTGGACCGGTGTGGGTCATCGGGAATCCTTCGTCGGTGATTTCCTTGAGATGCTCACGCACCCCTTCGAACAGACGTGTCGGCTGCTCACTGAGCGCCAGCACCCAGTATCGCGGCGTGCGGTTGAGCGCAAAGACCAGCCCGCGCGTCCAGAACGTCTCGTCAACGACAACCCGTTCCGGCAGGGTGAACGGCAGGATGAACATGCGCCCGATGTCGCGGTTGACAAACAGCGCCAGCCCGTCGAGGGTGTAGCGGTAGTCGATATCATGGACCAGCGTCTCGAGGCGGGACAGGAGCGGCTCGACATCGCGCCGCGAGAACTCGCCGATCAATCGGTTGGTCGCTTCGGTGACCAGATTCTTCACCCGGATCGGGTCCTGCTTGTTGTCGGGCGACGTGCGATGCGTCGGCAACGTGATCGTCACCGACGGATAATGCCGCACTGCCTGAAGCAAACGGATGTCGTGGCGATTCATCGATTTCCTCTCTATTGATGTACCGGTCGGCAAATCCCAATCAGGCAATTATAAAAGATCTTCATCATCCCCGCTGACGGGGCAAGAAACACGACAACGCTTGCATCTCCTTACGTTGCGATTGATATGCAAATCCACGTCGTGAAAGAGCGAGGCAACCCGTCGGGTTGCCTCAACAGATATGCGCATCACTGGCTATGAAGCGTCAGTCTCCATATATCTGTTCCCGAATTATAGCGGAAACACCACCGGCACGACCAGCAGCGACACAATCATCATCACCGCCAGCAGCGGCGTCCCAACTCTCACGAAATCGGCAAAACGGTAATCTCCCGGTCCCAGCACCAGTGTGTTGACCGGCGACGCAATTGGGGTGGCAAAAGCGGTCGATGCGGCAATGGCGACGATCATCAGCAGCGGGTAGGGTGAGACGCTGAGTTCCGCTGCAGCCTGCAACGCAACAGGCGCCATCAAGACGGTGGTCGCAGTATTGGAAATGAACTGACTGCATACAGCCGTCAGCACGAACAGTCCCGCCATGAGCGCCAGCGGACCTGCCGCACCAAGCGTCGCCGTCAGGCCGCTCGCCATCAGTTGCAGACCGCCCGTCTTGTCGAGCGCAGTCGCCATCGGCAACATCCCGGCGATCAGAACAACGCTTTCCCAGTTGATCGCCCGATACCCCTCTTCCATTGACAGGCAACCGGTCAGTACCATGGCGACGGCGGCAAGCAGCACGGCGGTCACCATCGGCAGCACATCGAACGAGATGAGGATCAGCATGCCCAGCATGATCGCAAGCGCAATCGGCGCTCGTTGCGTCAGGGCGCGTTTTGTCGGCGGATGACGCATCTCGCCAATGACGACGAAGTCGTTACGTTCATCGAGCAGCGAGGCAATCCGTTCCCAGGCGCCCTGGACCAGCAATGTGTCGCCAAAGCGCAATTCCACCCGTGACGTTGGCGCATCGAGCGGGGCGCCTAATCGCAGGATCGCCAGCGCCAGCACCTGATAGGTATCCTGAAAGCGCGCTTCACGCAGCGATTTCCCGATCAGTCGCGAATGTGGCGTCAGCACCAGTTCGACAATGCCGGTTTCATCGGTGATCAGGTCGTCGGGGTTGATGCCGGTTGCCAGGACGCGCATCTGCTGCTCCTTTGCCAGGTGCGCAACGTCATCCGCCGCTCCTTTGACCAGCAGCACATCCATCGGTTGCAGCGTCGTCTCTGAACTGGCGATGCGCGGTGCAACTGTCACACCAGGGAGCGCATGCGGTTCGATATCGACCACATTGATACGGTAGCGGGTGCGCAGATTCGCCTGTGCCAGCGTCTGACCGATCAGGGGCGACGAGGGTTCGATCTGCACCCGCGCCAGTTTGCCGGGGAGGTCGTACAACGCCAGCAGAGTGGCGGGGGCGATCGGCGGTTTGCCGTTGCCCGATGCCACCGAAAGATGTTCGCGCGCTGGCAACAGATGTCGTCCGACGATGGTCATATAGCCGATGCCAATCGCCAGCATAACGACGCCAACAGGGGTGAAGGAAAAGAACCCAAACGGCGCAAGCCCTGCCGCCTGCAATTGATTGCTGACGACGATATTGGGCGGCGTTCCGATCAGAGTCAGCATTCCCCCGATCAGTGAAGCATAAGCAAGCGGGAGAAGCAATTTCGTCGGACTGATGCCCTTGCGTTGCGCCAGGCTCACGACCACCGGCAGAAAGACGGCAACCGTGCCGGTAGAACTCAAGAATGCCGAGAGCAACGCAACGATCAGCATGATCGCAACGATCAGGCGCGCTTCGCCGGCGCCTGCGAGGCGCGCCAATTGCTGCCCCAGCATATCGGCGACGCCGGTCTGAAACAACCCGGCGCCAACAATGAATAGCCCGGCAATGATCAGCACAATCGGGTCGGAAAATCCGGCAAGCGCCTCGGCTGGCGTGAGAGTCCCGGTCAGCAGCAGCGCCAGCAGCGCCAGCAGCGCAACCACATCGAGACGGAGCCGATCACTGGCGAACAGGATGACGGTCAGCGCCAGCACCACAAAAACAATCAGCATGCCGGGGTTCATAGGGTGTCTACTGTCTGAGGGACGCGATCCGGCACAGGACCGGTCGCCAGAGGTTCGGATTCTTCCAGTTGCGGCGCGAGCGGAAAGAGCATGGTAAACACGCTTCCTTTGCCTGGTTCGCTGTGAACCAACACCTGCCCACTGTGTGCCTCGACCACTGAGCGAACGATGGACAACCCCAATCCGGCGCCGCCGCCATTGTGGCAACGCGCCCGATCCGCGCGATAGAAGCGCTCGAAGATGTACGGCAGATCCTGTGGCGCGATGCCGTATCCCGTATCGGCGACGCTCAGTGCAGCATGTCCATCGCGCACAGCAAGGCTCAACGTCACTTCGCCGCCGGGTGGTGTCTGCTGAATGGCGTTGACGCCAAGATTCAGAAGCGCCTGCTTGATGCGGTCGCGGTCGCCAATGACCACCACCTGATCTTCTTCGCCAATGCGCAACTGCACCTGCCCTGCCAGCGGACGGAGTTCGCGGTGGGTTTCGAGCAACAGCGTATCGAGTTCCACCGGATCGCGCCGAATCGGGATGCCAGCGTCGCTGCGCGCCAGCAAGAGCAGGTCGTTGACCATGCGGATCAGGCGGGCAACCTCGCGTCGCATATCATCGAGCGACTCGTTCAGCAACTGCGGGTCGCGCGCGGCGCCGCGCGCCAGCACCTCAAGGTTGCCTTGCATCGCCGTCAGTGGCGTGCGCAGTTCGTGCGACACATCGGCGATAAAACGGCGCTGATGGTTGAAGAGCTCTTCCAGGCGCGCCAGCAGGTCGTTGACTGTAATCGTCAGGCGCTGCAATTCATCGGCGGCGGGGGGGACCGGAATGCGGCGGCTCAGGTCCTCGGCGCGCACAATGCTCTGCGCTGTTTGAGCAATTTCATCAATCGGGCGAAACGCGGCGCGCGTCAGCCACGCGCCGCCGCGCGCGGCTGCCAGCAGCACCACCACGCCGCCAACGGTCAGCGCATAGAAGAGGAGTTGCAGCGCATGCCGGGTTTCTGCCATTGAACGCGCGACCTGGAGCACACCGACGATCTCCTCGCGGCGGGTGACCGGGTTGAAGAACCGGAGTGGCGCCATCAACTCGCGCACCTGACTGTTGCCATGTTCGATGGTTGTGATCTGTTCAACCCCGTCGAGCGCCCTGGCGAAGCGCTGCTCGTCAAGCGCAAGCGCCGCCGCCAGATCTCCGTCGCCGATGTTCGGCGAACGACCGACAAGGTCGCCATCGGTGTCGAAGAACTGGACATACAGGCTGGTCGCCTCAAAATCGCGCACTGACGGCTGGCGCAGCAGAATGGCGCGCAACTGATCATCACGAAAATAGCCGTATGGCGTCTGATTGCTCTCGACAAAGCCGCGTCGCAGCACCTCGACACCCAGGCGCAGTTCGTTATCGACGCTATTCAACAGGACGCTGCGCACGATCAGGTACAAGCCAGCGTGCAGCGCCACCAGCGCAATCGCAAAAAAACCGACGTATGAGATTGTCAGACGCGTACGTATCGACATATGCTTGATTATAGCATTCCTGCACGCTCTGCGGCGTGAGAAAGGAGTGGCGGAGGTGGACCGGCGCGCTTCCGTCACCACGGGCGAGAGAGGCGGTCGATAATGTCGCGCCGCGCCAGGGACGCGCGCGCACCGTTCCCGGCGGTCG
>Ga0308410_1000459_pt1 | contig 22091 bp, 13 predicted proteins | sample HotsprOSTMatCore_FD_203467 | JGI IMG/M metagenome (GOLD analysis project Ga0308410, IMG submission 203467) | Hot spring phototrophic mat microbial communities from Octopus Spring, Yellowstone National Park, Wyoming, United States -... | ecosystem: Environmental > Aquatic > Thermal springs > Hot...
GCTTGGCAAACCGAAGAAAAGATTGCCAAGAAAAAATCGGTTGACAAACGCGGGGTAAAAAGTGATGAAGCATATGTGAAAGAAGTATTGGGCGACATGGCAAATGCTTCAAACATCATTGTAATCAATGACGAAGCACACCACGCATGGCGTATTCCAGCCGAGAGCAAGATTAAAGGCGTTAAGAAAGAAGATATAGAAGAAAGCACCGTTTGGGTAGGTGGACTTGACCGCATACACAGGGCAAGAGGTATTTTACGTTGTTTTGATTTGTCGGCTACTCCTTTTGCCCCAAGCGGGAAAAAAGCAAGTGAAGAAGCTTTGTTTCCATGGATTGTTTCCGACTTCGGTTTGAATGATGCCATTGAATCCGGTCTGGTCAAAACACCAAGAGTTGTAATTCGTGACGATGGAAGCGTAGATAGAGAGTTGCGTTCAAGATTATATCACATCTACATGGACGAAACGGTGAAAGATGACCTCAATCAAAAAGTTGATAAATCTGTTCCCCTTCCTGATTTGATTAAAAACGCCTATCTGCTTTTAGGGAAGGATTGGAAAGCAACTAAAGACGAGTGGGAGAAAGCAGGTTATAGAATTCCTCCTGTAATGATTACAGTGGCAAACAATACATTTACATCGTCACGTATAAAGTACTCGTTTGATAAAGATGCTTTTAATCTTTCTGTAGCAGGCCTGGGTGATTTGTGTAATCCTGAGAAAACTTTACTTATTGATAGCAATGTCTTACAGAAAGCTGAAGCCGAAACAGAAGAAATTGAAATAGAAGAAGTAGTAGAAACCGAAGATGATTCGGAAGATACACCAAAAGAAAAAAAACTCACCAAGAAACAGCAAGCGGAATTACTGAGAAGAACAGTTGATACTGTCGGGAAAATCGGAGAACCCGGAGAGCAAATTCAAAATGTGATTTCTGTTGGGATGCTCAGCGAAGGTTGGGATGCTAAAACCGTAACGCACATTATGGGTTTACGGGCATTCAGCAGTCAATTATTGTGTGAGCAAGTTGTTGGAAGAGGTTTGCGAAGGATGTCTTATGAGGTTGGCGAAGATGGTTTGTTTGAACCGGAATACGTAAACATATTTGGTATTCCGTTTACATTCTTGCCTCATGAAGGCGGACAAGATGGCCCACCACCACCGCCGCCAAAACCAAAGACAGAAATAAAACCTGTTAAGGAAAAAGCAGAGCATGAGATCAGTTTCCCGAATGTGGTGAGAATAGACCACGTCTATAAGCCCAAATTGACGTTGGATTTGGAGAAAGTGAAATCATTAGAACTTGACCCATACGACTCAATAACAGAGGCAGAATTAGCTGCGATTATTGCAGGCAAACCCAATCCTGCTGCACTTTCTGAAATTGACCTGAAAGAAATTGCAGAGAAATTCAGACTGCAATCCATCATTTTCCGAATGGCATCAACCATATACAATTCTGAGAAAAAGCCTGACTGGAAAGGGAGCAAAGAAACATTCCTGATTCAACTCATTAACATTATTGAGAAGTTTATCTATTCAAACAAAATCATTATCAAAAATCCTCTATTCAATCAAGACGAATCAAGAAAGCGAATTTTGATAATGCTTAACATGAATAAAGTTGTGCAGCACATTTGGAATGAAATACGAACAGTTAACACAGAAGTATTAACACCGGTGTTTGACAAAGAAAACCCTATCCGTTCAACCTCTGACATAAGAACATGGTGGACAAGCAAACATTGCGAAGCATTTGAAAAAACACATATCAATTTTGTTGTAGTTGATAGTAAATGGGAATACTTAGAAGCCAAAACAATCAACGAATCAAATCTTGTAAAATCATTCGTTAAAAATGACCACTTAAATTTTGTGATTTACTACAATTACCAAGGCGTAGTAAGACGTTTCTTCCCTGACTTCATTTGCAAACTAACAAATGGAGAATATCTAATTATAGAAACGAAAGGACAAGACAATGAGCAGAACAAAACAAAACGAGCCTACCTTGATGAATGGTGCAGAGCAGTAAACGAGCATGGCGGATTTGGAAAATGGAAATGGGCAGTATCGTATGACCCTAGTGATCTGCAAAAAATAATTGATGACAAATACAACGAGAAATAGCTATCGTGCAGGTGTAAGCCCAGCGGACTGCTCAACCTTTTGGGATTGAGCTTCCTGTTTCGTCGCAGGATGCACTTCAGGTAGTTTCTAAGAGTCACTTGTTTCGACAAACTTAGTATATTTATTTACATTCCATGCAAAGCAAACCGACGCTAAAAGCATACAAATATCGTATTTACCCTACTAATGCGCAGATTGTGTTCTTTGCTAAGACCTTCGGATGCTGTCGGTTTGTCTGGAACAAAATGCTGGACAAGAAGCTACAAGCTTACAGGAAAAAAGAATGTATGCCACAAGACACACCCGCCAAGTACAAAGACTAATTCCCGTTCCTCAAAGAAGTAGATTGTTTTGCTCTTGTTGCCGTGCAAAATCACATTGAGAATTCTTTCCGTAATCATTTCAAAAACCGCAAACACTTCAAACTGCCGAAATTCAAAAAGAAAAAAGACAGGCAATCTTACACTACATACAATGTAAACAATTCAATAAAAGTAGATTTTGAGAAAAATATTTTATATCTGCCAAAGCTAAGAGAAGGAGTAAAAATTGAACTACATCGCAGGTTTGATGGTAAGATCAAGTCTGTTACCATAAGCAAAACAAACGACGGCAGGTACTACGCTTCCATTTTAGTAGAAACTGAGAATCCGAGGAACAAAGTCGTAGAGCCTAAAAGCAAAGCTTGCGGAATAGATTTAGGACTTGAACACTTTGCGACTGTTACCAATGACTTCGGGAGCTACAAACTTGAACACCCAAAGTATCTTCGTCTTGGAGAGGAACGTTTAAAGAGACTTCAGAGACATTTTTCACGAAAACAAAAAGGCTCAAAGAATGGCGAGAAGGCGAGATTGAGACTTGCCAGGCAGCACGCGTACATTACTAACGCTTGTAATGACTTCTTACACAAGTTGTCCAAAGCCATCATTGACGAGAACCAAGTCGTGGTGGTGGAGGACATCCACGTGAAAGGATTGTTGAAATCAAGACTTGCCAAGTCTGTTGCCGACAGCGGGTGGGCAAAATTTCTGAGCTACCTTAAGTACAAAGCCGAATGGTACGGGAGAACCTTCATTCAGGTAGACCGCTTCTTTCCATCATCAAAACTTTGCCACCGATGCGGGTACAAAAACGATGACTTGACACTAAATGACAGGACGTGGTGCTGCCCCGTGTGCGGTGAAACGCACGACAGAGACGTAAACGCCTCTGTCAACCTTTACTTCGTAGGGCTAGGACGGCCCGAAGTCAAGCCTGTGGAGCGTGCTCTGGTGAATGACCGTAGCCCTCATGGGCTACCTAAAAAGCCATCCTGCGACGAAACAGGAAGTTCAACTGCAAAAGGTTGAACAGTCCGCCAATCAGATAGTACAATGTAGACTAGGATTATTTTGTTTGGTATATTTATTCATGTTACTCAAACTACGTGATAAACAGGCAATAAAATGTAAAATTGCTAAGTTCATAAAGATACCATTTATGAACTTAGCAGGTTTAGAGTCACTAGAATGGGGGGTGTACAGAAACAAGCCTTTGCCGACGTATTCTATGACGTATACTGTAATGCATTCCAATTATAAAACCATATTTTATACAAAAAACAATAGTATTTATTTCCATAAAAGTATATTAGGAATCAACAAAAGGATCGTTCCGTTATATAACTACAAAAAAGAAACTTACCATTTAGTCGAGTTGGATTATGCTGATATAGGTTCAAAAAATCTACTTATAAACCACTTCAAGGCTTCTAATGGTGATATCTACTTTGTTTTTATCTCCTTTGCTAAGCGGGATAACAATTCTGAGCGTGAGACGGTAGTTTATAACTACACCAAAAACAAGATTGTATATAGAGAAGAACGACAACCGTCGGATGAAGTGACATTCAAAATTCCTGTAGCTAATTCAATGCTAGTATCGCTATTACAAAAAGGATCAGATATATGGATAAAAATAATAGATATAACAAAAGAAAAAGAAGATGGTAGTGCATATATAGAAGCATTGCGCTTTTCTTTAGCTCAATATTTCATGAATGTAATTGGTTTGCTGTCAGACAGAATTTCAAAAAGTGACATTGAAAATCTAAATAGAATAGCACACGATATAGTGAATAAAACTATCAGTAATTATTATATAGAATACGATTGGTCGCCCGATGCAGCTATTACAGTAGGTATAGATGATAACGATACGGTTTTTTATAAAGATTTCCAGATACACGTTCATACAATAAATTTGAAAAGTTTAAAAGCAGTGATAGATGAAGCTTTTTCTTTTTCTTTTATATTTGAAAACAATAAGGTGGTTATTCGATTAGGCACAGGTAGAGGAGGTTATATAGAAATAAATCGACATACTATTGAAATACCATCAGATAATTTCTGGGTTATTGGTGAATATATAATTACTGATGGATACGATCTATCTAAATCTCAATTATATTCTGTAGAAAAGGTGTCAAAAGAATATATTATTATAGATAATGCAATTTATTATCCAGATCGCCAGATACCAAAAATTTACAAAGGCTACAGGATTAAAAACAGAATAGAACACATTTATGACTACGGTGATTTTAGTATTGTCAAGAGCACATTTGGCATTTTTAAGAATGGATCCGATTTCGCAGCATTCTTAAACCTTACATCTTCAAAAATTGACTACCAAACTGCTATACAGGTAATTGAAAAAGCACACTCTTGTTCACACCCAAATAATATGATAAAAATAATTAATATAAACCAAGTGAGAAATGAGATATCACGAATGTACAAAAAAAACGTAAATGAGACTCCAAATATAATAGAATTGCCAGAAAACTTAGTAAAAACTGTAAACATAAATAAAATTGTTTTGCGACTTTTATCCAAAATATATAAAACACAGGTACAAAATAATTCTTACCATTGTGAATACTATATAGACGATGAGAAAGGTCACTTGTATTACCTCGTATTATATACGGATATATTTGATGACAAAAATATTATTCTTTTTAAATACTATCTGAAAAAAAAGAACAAGTTACCAGAAATTGTCGCTTACGGAAAAATAAGACATGATGAACTGCAAAAGAGTTCCAATTATTTGAAAGTCATAAAACCTAAAATTATAAACCTTATGACGTTTCATCGTGGTAATCAGTTATATCTTGCACAACTGTTAGAACCTTACAAGAATGTTTACAGCTACAACCACCTAAACGACTTAATAATCAGAGCTGGATACTCAATGTTTCAAATTAATGACATAAGACATAATAGAACTAAAGAAGTCAAGTATGAAGGTGAAACGGGGAATATAGAAATACTTTATAACACCGTAATATTTAAGATTAAATTGCAAGTGTCAGGTCGCGAGATAGACATTATTGTTCCGCTTGTCGTTTCAAACTTAACGCTAACAAAAAAATTATCGTTAGGATTATGATTTTCAATTAGGCTACTGAAGCTGTATAAAAAAGGCTCCCCTTTATACAGCCGTCCCATGACCTAAATGGAATGGGGCGGACTGCTCAACTTTTTCAGTTGAGCTTCTTGCTTCGGCGCAGGATGGCTTTTTAGGTAGCCCGTTGGGGCTACGGTCATCCACCAGAGCCTGCATCTCTTCGTGGGCTCCTAACAATAGTGGTTTGGTTTCGCCTACAAAAAATACTATTGGAATCAACAAAAACTTTGTTTCTTTATATACTACTCAACCTTTTACAGTTTAGATTACTGCTACTATTTCGATAAACTTGGTATATTTACGTAGCATGAGACGCGTATCAGTACTAGAAGCGTACAAGTATCGCATTTACTCTACTGATGCGCAGGTGGTGTTCTTTGCTAAGACTTTCGGATGCTATAGGTCGGTCTGGAACGTAATGCTGTATGAGAAGCTGCGTGCTTACAAGAATAAAGAACTTATCCCCACGACCCACACCCGCCCATTACAAAGAACTTATCAAACTTCACAAGATTGAAAGCAGGATGAAAACCATCAATGCGGTTTCTGATAAGGGAATATTTACAATTCAACAAAAAAATGATGGAAAAATTCATAAATAAAATAATCGAAGGTAACTGCGTAGAAGTGATGAAACAGTTTGACGATAATGTAATCGACCTTACTGTTACTTCACCGCCTTATGACAATTTGAGAAGTTACAAGGGATACGTTTTCCCATTTGAAGAAATTGCACAACAACTTTATCGCATTACAAAACCGGGCGGTGTTGTGGTATGGGTTGTTGCTGATGCAACAATCGATGGAAGCGAAACAGGGACAAGTTTTAAGCAAGCTCTTTACTTCAAAGAAATAGGATTTAATCTGCACGATACCATGATTTTTCGCAAGATAAATCCTATTCCTCAGATTTACCGCAAGCGTTACACTAACGAGTTTGAGTATATGTTTGTTTTCAGCAAAGGTCCTGTAAAAACTCATAACCCAATTATGGTTGACTGTAAGCACGCAGGTCTAGAACTCAATGGAACAACTTACAAGAATTATTCAAAAGACGAGCAGATAAGAGAGAAACTTGCCAAACCTGTAAAAGACAAAAAGATAAAGGGCAACATTTGGGAATATGTAGTTGGTAAGAAAGATGAAGACCAAGAAGCCAAAGGACATCCTGCACCTTTCCCTTGCCAACTTGTGAGAGATCATATCATATCTTGGACAAATCCAGGTGACATTGTATTAGACCCGATGTGTGGAAGTGGAACAACTCCAAGGGTAGCTTGCGAATTGGGAAGAAAATACATTGGAATTGACATTAGCCCCGAATATTGTGAATTAGCCAGGCGGCGAGTGAAATTGATAGAAATGCAACCCCGACTTTTTTATGCAGGAGAACTGACAGAAGAATATTTTCATGATGTAGAAGAATAGGCACAGCAGTCAATATTAGTACCTGTTACACAACTACATTTAAACTCTAAGTTACACAACTATCCTTAAAATCTAAAATAGCTAATTACGTAACTTCAATCTATGCGTTTTAAGAAGTCTTCGCTTTTACTGGGTAGCAGAAAAAGCTTTTTGAATAAGTACTAGTAATAAGCAAACTGCTCAACCTTTCGTAGGTCAACATTATGCTTTCTTTATAATGAGTAGCTCCACAGTTCTCTTTATATGATTTGCTTGTGTTTTACTCCTGTTTTTCCCAATTCTCTTTTCTCCCTGTCCCATAGTGTAATGCACGGGTAGTTCTATGATCTCAAAATCCTTGTACCATTCACGAATAGTTGGACTATCGTTGTACGAAAGAATGAAGCCACCTTGATGTGAATGTAACAGATCTCTAAGTAATTCGTGTTTGAAGCCATTGTGATGTATAGGAAAGTTGCGTTGCGGATACAGACCCTTAAATAGAGTACTATCTTCACCTATATAGTAAGGTGGATCGCAATATAAAAATTCATTTTTATAGTTTTCTATAACCTCAGAGAAATCGGCACACTCAATCCAAAGATTATCAACTCTGAAGTTCCTAACCTTTTGAATCATTCTGTCGTAAACATCTTGTTTTGCATATACAGATGAAAGCCAACCTAAAAAGCCAGGACCGTAAGAGAGATTGTGATTGAAGTAATAATACGCTGCCAAAGTGATCGGTTCCAACTTCATCTTACCTAGCCAATGTTCTTTGAGTTCTTGTTTTATTCGCGTGTAAGTTTTATGATTAGGTTCTAATAGCTTTAGCAATTCATACATTTCTTGTGGTTTTGTTATTTGGATTTGCCAGTAGTTAACGAGTATGTCAAATATATCGTAGGCTATTACTGGTATTCCGAGTTCTTTTGCTACTGCTATTTCTACGGAAGCGCCGCCCACAAATGGCGTTACAAGCTTCGATATAGTAGACGGTATATGTTCTACGATATACCCAACTGCCCAGCTTTTGCCACCAGCATAACGTAGAGGCGAGCCAGTATAACGTTTATATTTACTTTTATACCCACGTAGCAATCTCAAGAAAGTTAGCTTTTTATATTCAACTTCACTATGTATTAGATTGATAGAAAATATATCACATCCAAAATTACAAGTATCTTTCAAATTCCTCATTTACGCGTACTCAAGTATTTAAGTCGAAAATACTGCTCGTAAATGAGTTATAGGGCTTCATTTTTATAAACTTTTACTTACGTTGACTAGTTTAATAGACTGTCTATATGTCAAATTAGCCCTTCTAACCCATCCGTTATAGAACACATTTAGGTTAGGGTATTTTTGCACCATTTTATTATGGAACGCAATTCTACTAGCATGTAATTGGGATAGTAAGTCCTGGAGGTTGTGGTTTCTAATAGCTTGTAGCGTTTGTGGCCCTATGATGCCGTCAGGTTTTATATTTAGACTCTTTTGTAGTAGATAGATTGTGTATGGGGTGCCTATTAGGCAGGCGGTATCAAAAAGGTAGAAGGCTATCGCTGGTGGTACCGAATCGCACATCATTGGCTTCCAAACGAGAGAATCGTAAAACGATACAATCATACTTTCAGGTATGGGTTTACCGTTAGCAAGGTACTTCCACCCTTCCCAGTTGGCATGCGCATTTTGCGAGATGCCTGCGTAAGTAAAACCACCAGGATCTAGCGGATGATTCGCTATAAGCCCTTCACATTTCAAATGCCACGAGAGTGCATAATAGAAAAGCTTGTTTTGACTATTGCCCGAATCAACTGGCAACAAATACTTACAATCTAATGTATTATTCGGTACACCAGAAACTTTTAAAAGTAGCGCTGGAACTAATAACTTGTAACTTAAAAAGTTTTTAATTTTTTTCATTACAACATTTATAATACTAAGTTTATTATATATCATTATATTTAGTACAATCAAAAGAAACAACAAAAAACCATAAGGATAGAGCATGACACGTCGGTTAATCGAAAACGTCAGCCTAATAGAATAAAAACGAAGAAGGTGCGGGGCGGGGATTATTCCGTACCAGCCTTACTTTCCGCCCTTAGTGCCGCCGCACCCGCACCCAAGTACTACTTGAATCGTCATAGCAATGCAAATATACTAAAAGTCTTAATTTTTTACCTACGTAATAGCTATCGTAAGTACAATAGGATTGAATTGTGAAGCCTGCTGTGTTGTTGAACCACCAGAAGTGCCAGTTTGCACCGATTGAACTTGCGACATTACTGAATATAAGTTGTTTATGCTCTGATTCAAACCTAATCGTGCATATGTAATATTGTGCTTTAGATTCTCTTTTAGGTAGGTGTCATGAATGATGTGTTGTACTCTGTCGTCGTATTCAAAAGCCACATAGTAGACATTAGCTTTTCGGTTGGTCTGGTCGTAAAGCTCCCAAGCGACTTTTTCGCTCAAAATACGAGTATTCTGAATTTTGGCCTGCGAAAGGGTATTGCGCCTGCCAGACAATATGATTATTGTATTGACATTATTCATATCTATTGCTAGTCTAGTATAGTCGTCGGTTACAATGACTTGTCCCAATCTCTCCTGCATATTCTTGGCTCTATGACTTAATACCTCAGATATAGTAATAATAGCGTCGTTGTAGTTATCACGATCAAATATATTTTCTGGTTTTACGATATTAGTGGAAACAGGGAAATCTATAAGCTGAGATATTTTATGGTCTTCTGGCCATTCCAATTCGCCTATACCATAACCAGCATTACAGTATCTATTAGATAAAGTAATCCCATAAGCACTCATCGTATCTTGATACCTATATACTAAACCTTGCATACTAGACGTATTGTCATGATCACCTAACGACATAGCTAACGATAATGTCATCGGAATCGCTAAAACAAACGCCAAAGCAGCTAACCCGTATAAAGGATAGTTCTTATCAAAGGAACCTGATGGTATTATAAAATCTCTAGCTGCCATAGTAGATAGATTTATAACATCTATAGTCTGATTTACAATTTCTAACTCTTCATTATAATATTTGTTATCCTTATTACCCGTTATACTGTGTATTATTCTTTTATACCATTTGTTGTCTTTCTTATATAGTGTTTTGAATACGTTGGAGTAAAATTGACGAGATAGAGTTTCTATTTCCTTAAGTGCTTTATCTGTTTTACTTTTAAACCGAAGCATGATTGCTATAGAAGATGCTAATGCAGCAGCTAAATCAGAGTCCTCACATAAGATTAAGTAGCTGCCAGAGAACTTATTAGCATCCATAAAGTCCTTACCGGCAGAATTACTATAAAGGTCGCATATAAAGTTTTGCAAAAACATTCTAATACCTGCTATTAACATTTGTATTCTATAAACTGACACTTCAGAAGCGGCTGTAATAGTTAAATCCTTAAGAAGCTCTCTAAGAAGACGGCTAATGTCTTGATCCTTACTAGAATACAAACTACTAAGATAACGACTAGTTAAAATCAAAAGTATAAATTCATTGCTGCTTAGCCCCAAAAGCTTGCTAAAGTCATACGCCTTTTGATACGTATATTCATCAAGTCCAGTAAGATGTTCTTTGAGAAGTTGCGGTACATCTTTCTGAGAGAATATATGAGAAAGAACAAAATCCCAGTTAATGTAGGGATTTGAATTGCTATTGCTTACGCGCAACTGACTTATCATGTAAACTGCCATGACGAAGGCTATTCGTTCTAAATATTCTAAACCAAGTTTATCTAAAAATTGCAGCTTATCTTTAAGTGTTCTTGTGCCTTTAATATTCCTGACCTTATTAAAGGCGATATCCTGCAGTACTCTGCCCTCAATATTGTAGTCTATCTCAGGTGTGTCGTGATTTTTAAGTTTATCGGAAAATGAATTGTACAAGTCATTAATTTCATCTGCAATGCCGTTGATGTATTTGTTTAGCTTCTCAAAGTATAAATCAGATGAGTTGGGGGTTTTAGTAACTGGAATTAGCGCATGGCTAAATGCTGTAAATTCATAAGGCTTCATTACACTTACATAGACACGACCCATTCTCTCGTTCATAACATTTAGATCGGATGATTGACAAGAAGAGATGATCTTATGAGCATGTTCTTTGTATTGTTTTGACTCTAAGAATTTCTCATAATAGTAAGGAGACTTGTCATAGTATTCATTAAGTGCTGCCCTTATATCAGGATTACATCTGTGAAAGCCATTCTTATACCATTCTTTATCTTTAGCTTTCGATATGAAGTTATTTATAGGCTCCAAACTAACGGTATAAGGTTTGTTGCTAAATTGTATTTGCCTAACTGATTTGGCTTTTTGGCTAACTTCTTCAAGAAAATTTATCCCATGTACCCGAAATGTATTATTATTTTCGGCGTATGCGAATTGCCCTATGTCAAATAGCAGATAGATATAGGCTAATAACCTAACAATATCAATTTTTAAACTCATTTCGTTTACTAATACTCTGTATCTTGTTTTGTCTTTGTATTTCATTTGCCTTCCGTCTTGGGAGTTTCTATAGTATAAAGCATATTCTATGATGTAGTGTAAATAACTTGTTAGTGGTATCTTATCACCTCTATAACTAACTTTATTGATGTATTCTTTTACCTCGTCATAAGATATATACATTTCATGTAAATATTGATGGTCATCTATCATATATACTAAATTGAAGCAGTATTGTGCGTGCTGGTTCAGCGTGTCTTTTAATTTTTCCCTATTCTGCGAAGGATCATCATCTATTAAAATAAGGTTACCTGTAAAACTATATTTAGATAAAAGATTGCTTATATTTACACCGTCCTTAAAAAATGCCATTGCTTCAACCTTTTTACTTACCATTTCGCCAAAGCCTTTAACTAAGTTATCAAGCGCTTCAATCATTTTATCGTCTATCTTTAACTCACGACGCTTGAATATTATTATATTTAGTTCGTACTTATTACCCATTAGTTTGTTATCTATTATATCTAAAGCTACATTGTTACTAACAAATTCAGCGTCTATTCTGGCCTGTCTATATAGTAGTGGTATTGCCTTGCGATTTTGATCGCAGGTTAATAACATAAGATTTTCTACGTCGTACTTATTGAAATTAATAGGCACATCTGGTATTGAAGTTTCGTTTATATTAGTAATTTGGTCTATGTTGCTAAATATTCCATTGGAATAAGTAGATAAGTACTCCATAATATCAAGTATGGTTTTTATTGAACCTTCATTTATATGTTTATCCCTGTCTGCATCTTCATTAAGCAAAATTTTACAGTATTTTACAGCTTTAGAACGATCGTATAGGTGACAATCTATAAATTCTGTTTCCTTTAATATATGTACTTTTGTAGTAGGTTGCTGGGGGTCACCTTCGCTTGGATTGCTAGCGGCAGAAGTACTTAATAATGGTTCCAGTGCCTGTTCAGGTTTACGTCTGATTTTGGCTACTGTTGTTTCTATTTGTTTAACATAGCTATCCCACTCATTTTTTGGTCTTAAGTGTTTAGAACCACCATAATATACTAAGGCATAAAATACATACGTTATGGTTATTAATGCACATTGTAAACATCCTTCATATTGATTATTTTTTTTATATTCTATAATTTCGGTCAAATTATTAATAGCAGAGCTGATGTACTGTCCAGCGGCGATAGACATATCATTAGGTGGGTTAAAATATGCCTGAGCTTTAGGGATTACGTTATCAACAAAGGCTTCTATTGCTTTGGCCAAGAGACCATTAGGAGCCAGTATACTCTTAAGATGTTTAGCATTATTTAGTAACTTAACTGATTCTAGTTTATCGATATCATAACCCTTCATATAATCATAAAATTTTTTTACGAATATAGTAAAATCATTATCAAATAAAAACAAAAAATTAGTTGGGTCATCTGCCTCTTTTGGCAATATAAAGAATATTTCAGCTATTTTTTTTATTAATTCTGTGTAGGGTTTCACATTTTTATCAATACTATTTATATTGGTTTTTGGCGTATCAGAACTGTAGTGTCTAGTATTTTCCATCTCATTTCTACTGCTAAAACTTTTGCGTGTGTAGAGCTGTAGTGCTTCCATTATATATTCGGCATTAGTTAAAACAACATTAAACCCATTTATAGGAACACCAATAGCTATATTGATAGCTCTAACTATCTCAGAGTCTAAATTTATTGTAGCGACGGCGTTATTCTTTCTTATACCTGCTATCGCCGCAGCAGTTGTATTACACATCATTAGGTTACCCATATACTTATCTTTCTGGCGACTAAAACTCTTACCACCAGAAGATATATTAGCGCAAATATCCGCTAAACTCACTTCCCCAACTTGCTCACCTTTTTTTAACGTATTTACTATGTGATGATATAATGCTCCTGTATAAATACTCCTAATACTTATTGTGTTAGACTCTACTTCTTGTCTCAATTCACGGTTAAGCTGCTCATGAAGAGGATAATCAGAAACTAAAACAACACCTATCTGCTTACCTTTTAAGCCTAACGCCTCTCTTACCTTATCCGCAAAACCTTTGTCTGTGTTCTTCTTAAAAACCACATAAGGCGACTTGTGGATATTCCCCTTTTTTATAGGCTCTGTATTATTAATTATCGCATAAGTTATTGAGTATTCATATCTAGAATTGTCGGTATTGTAATCGAGTTTGGCATAATACGGAATGATAACAACGTACTTGTAGTTATTATTATCCAAATATTCCAAATAGTCAAGACAGATATCTAAAAATTTATAGAATTTGTCTTTTACTTCTGTATTAGGTTCAAATACTTTGAATTGATGAGACTTAGCGTACATATATAAATATACTAAAACAACATTTTTGTGTTTGGTAAATTTTGACATGATTACATCATTGTTTTCTAATGACCTTTGGTTTATTGAAAAGCACTTAGATATTGAATATCAGACTTATAGGCTATTGGCCTATTTACAGTATGTAAAAAATCATTTTACGCAAATCAAACTATATCCACATTTAAGAGACCTTATAAAGCACTACGAGTTTGTAGACGATATAAGTAACAAAATGGATGAAATAAAGGAAAAGTTAGGTAGTGATTTAGACGATGCAATAGCTGCTTACATGTATGAAATAACTGAAATTACGAAAGCTGAGACGAGAAAGGCCATAGACGAAGGTATATCGTTATTTAATGTAGTTCTAGGGAGCATGACCTACGAGACCGTCGGTATAGTGCCTGAGTATAAGGACGAAGGGTACATAATAGTGTCTTATGATAACATGGATTATGTAGATATTCTAAGGTTTCAAGTAAGTAGGATAGTTGATTATCAAAGATTTTATATAATTAACGTAGAATCCATTGAGCGTGTAAGTAATGTTAGTTGTCTGCTGAAGTCGCCTGAGTTCTTGAAGGCTTACTTATTAGACAGGTACTGGGATATGTCTAATCCGCTAGTATTGTACATAAGACTGGATTATTATGTGCCTTTACACGAAACTTTGATACCGATCATAAAGCGTGTTTTACCTGTATGGATACAGCGGACATAGTTTCGACGCTACATAAGGGCATGAAACCCGACACGACAACATGGAAGCTGGCCGAAAGTGCCAATGAAATCATCCAAGTAGTACAAAACAAAAAGGTGAAAAGAATCATCAGCATGATTAGGAAGAATCTGGACAGTGGGTACAGCTTCTTGCCACCTGAAAGCGAGCAGGCACTAAAAAAGATTTTGACTAATAATCTAGGGCTGTACAATGTTAGCTTTTACGGTGGTTGGTATGCCTGCATCGCTGCATACCTAATAAGCCCAGCATACAAAGAAATATTGCACCTGCAGAATCAAAAAGCGAAAAATAAACCAAACATAACGATTAACAAAAAAATAAAAATTATTTTACGAGAAGTCATCATTTGGTCTCTGAAAAAACTAAATCTTAATTATCACGAGAAAAACATCAATATCATGCTTAGTGTTCGACCTCGCAAAAAAGACATGAGTGAGGAGGTAATAAATCAAATTATGCATCACATGGATAATATACGTGACAAAATGAATAATGTAAAGCAAATTTTATTGAATGTGAAAGGTGGATCAAATGTTTTAGTTAAGAGTATTATTAAGTTTACTGGCAGGTTTGACAACTTGTATGCCAGAGTAGCTACAACATACGGATGGGCTGTACAGCCTAATGTTTTGCCTAATCAAAGACTTGACGAGATAGCGGATAAAATATTGGACGACGACGAACCAAAGCTGGAATAGCCTAAACTACTGCGGGCTGCTCAACTGTACAAAGTTGGGCAGCCCGCTTGATGCCTGATAGCTAAGGTCATTAAGCAGAGCGCGCTCCAAAAGCTTGACTTAGGGACATCATACCTGACGCAGGATGTTAGAAAACACAAGACTCTACCGTGAATTTGGTTACAGCTGTTAACTTCCGTGAACTTGTTCCGGAAATCAGCGATACAGGTTATATTACTCATAGCCTTTTTTATTACCCGGCTAAATTTATCCCTCAAATTCCTCGCTTTTGCTTGAGGAACTATACAAAGGGTGGTGATTGGGTCATAGACCCATTTGCAGGTTCCGGCACAGTGGGTCTGGAGGCTGTCTTGATGAACCGTAACGCAATCTTGCTAGATATCAACCCACTCCTCAATCATATCGTTCCTGCCAAAATTCTGTTTCAGCATGCGTACCTAGAACGCCATGTACTTCAGAAAATACTGGACGATATGATGCGAGCCTCTTCGGCTTTCTATCGGCCGACATGGAAAAATCTGGAATACTGGTACGCTCCTAATGTTCTGGAAAAACTTTGTCAATACTGGGGATGGGTCAAGAAATTAGAAGGCAATCCTTATCAGACAATTCTGATAATTGCTCTACTTAAAGCTAGTAAACGTTTCTCCTATGCCGAACACAAGACGCCTAAGTTATTCAGATCTAAAGTCAAGCAAAAGGAAATGTATAACCTGCTTCAAGAAGACTGGGAAAGTACATTGAAAGACTACATCTACAAGACTGCCTTTGATGCCTATGCCTGTTTGATTACGCTTGCACGCTTGCGCGAACAAAGTCAGAGCAATGTGCTTTACTACGGCGGGGTAGACTCTTCGAATCCTTCTGTCTTTGAGAAGTCAGAGTTTCGCTCAAAAGTCGTACAAGCATTGATCACATCCCCACCTTATCTTCAGGCTCAAGAGTACATTCGTACAGCCAAATTAGAACTCTACTGGCTTGGCTATACAGAAGAAGAAGTGAAAGCAGTTAGTCGTCTGGAAATACCATATTGTCTAGCCGTAGGGAGGCTAGCAACAGTTGCTAACTTCTGTACAAATTTGTATATTTATAACATAGTATGACTACGAAGCTTCTAAGTGTAAAAGATATAAAAGATTTTCGATAGTTTTGAGATGGAGATAGTCGTAGTCAATAGATGTAGGCAGAATCTATGAACAAAGAGGTTCTAAAAATTCTGACAGAAAAGAAAAGTAACAGCAACTTCGTAACAGTAGAGTGCTTATTAGCATTTGACAAAGAAGAGGATAAAGGGCGGGTATTAACCCTCATGCGTAAGTTCTCATCTATGGTCAGATTTGCCTACAAAAGACTGATGGAGGGAGCGTCGAGTAAAGAACTGAAAAAACTGTTAGCCCAGAAGTATGGAATAAACACACGGTATTCGAGTGATGCTATACTTCTGGCTCAGCAAACTCTGGAATCTTGCGTAGAAAGAGAGCAAAATCCGAAAAAACTTGTTTTTGGCTCAAGAAAACTATTTGAACAGCTACAGAAAAAACACTTAAAAGGCAAAAGAAGAGAAGAACTAAGACAAAAATGGGAAGAAAGAAGGTATGGCATTCTGCAATCAAGAGGGGACAAGTCAAAAGAAGGCAATCTAAACATCAGGCTTGTCAATCTGAACAATCAATGGAATCTGAGGATCAACTTGGGGAACGGCGAGTATGTATGGGCAAAGGTGATTCGGTCAGCGAAGAGAAAAACGGACAAGTGGATAAGCTTCGTAAGTAGCTTAGAACACGCTGCGAAGACAGGCGACTGGTTCCCCTATACAGTACGACTCAAACTGAGAAACGGGAAAATCTACGCACAGTTCAGTAGAGAAGAGAAGCTGCCAGAAGTAAGTATTACAAAGGATAACGGCGTCATAGGAATTGACATCAACGCGTACCCTTTTCACTTGGCGTTAGTTCATACGGCAAAGGATGGCAACTTGGAGAAGTATGAGCGGATCAGCCTAGACAGTCTGTTAGAGGGCAGTTCAGAGAAAAGAGAGTACTTAAGCTGGCAAATAGCGCATCAGGTATTAGAGAGCGCTAAGAGAGAAAGAAAAGCAATCGTTGTGGAGAATTTGGAGAAACTACCAAAGGGCAAAAGAGGTGATGGGCTGCCTAAACTGAGACAGAAACTACAAAAGTGGATATACAAAGCGTTGCTGCAGAAGATTGAGATTGTAGCGAAGCGGAATGGCATTCAAGTTATCAAAGTCAATCCAGCTTATACATCAATCATTGGCAAACTGAAATACGCACCGCTTTACAACATAGACAAAGATACGGCAGGTGCTTATGTGATAGCCCGAAGAGGATTAGGTTTCAAAGAACGCCTACCTAAAAAATACAAAGATCTTCTGAAAGATGCAGAGTTTCTGTCTTACGCGATAGCACGGATTGAAGACAAGATCGCTAAACTCAAACAAGAAATACGAGAAGAGAAAAACGAGTACAAACGAAACAGACTAAAAAGTGCTCTTTGGAAAACACGGAAAGAATTAAACTTGCTATATAAACACTTTCGGGGAAGCGGGGAGAGTGAGCCAGCTACCCAACAAACCGTCAACCGCAAGATGGAACGGGTGCGGGGTTTCACTCAGGTGGAACGAAAAAGCTGGCAAGTTCTCTCTGTAGCCCTCGCCTTCTCCTGCCTTGAGAGTCTTAGAGACTTCTCTCCCTTGAAGAGAGTAATCTTTGCAAGGGATTGGGTAGGAGCGGCGAAACCAAACGGGCTAGTCCCTCCATACCTGGTCAGGGGACGACTGTGCTAAATTTGTACAGTTTTGTACAGTTTGGGTGACCAGAATTTCAACTCCTACATTAGAACATATACGAGAAGCTATCCATCGGCAGGACTTAATAGCGCTTCTGGATTCGTACTTCTACTATACACTCCTTTCATTGGAAAATGCCGCTAAAACGGTGGCTTCTGATGGCAGGTTGTGTGTTTTTGTAGGTAACCCGAAAATAGAAGGAGTTGAAGTTGTAATCTGGCAAGTCATCGCTGAATACTTTCAGGAGAGAGGATATGAAATAGAAAACGTCTATGAAGACAAGATTAAAAATCGACAGCTATTTCGCAATCGTAAAAACAATAATCCAGAGGGGATGAAATCAGAATTTCTACTTGTCATGAAAAAGTATTGATTTTTACAAAACTATAGGACATTCTTATGAAATCTCACCAATTCATTTGTCTTGTTTATTATTATTCTTGAAAACTCTAAACATAAATAAAATAATACTGAATATTAGCGAGGCTAATACTGCTATATAACCTACATAGCATAAGATAATAGACACAGTAGCGACTAATAATGTTATCTATAGAGCAATGACAAATCCTATAGAAAGTTGAAGAAAATCTTTAGCCAAAATAAATACGATAATCAAAAGTGTAATAAGTACTAAACCTAGCATAAAACACATTTGTTCCATCAACTTGTCGCATTCTAAACATATAAATGCGAGTGGCCAGTTTACCATTAGTCTATTCAGTGTCGTTTTGAGTTCTACTGGGTCGAAACTTCAATGGCTATTGTTATTCCTACCCGTTACCATACCATTAATACTAAGCCTTAGCAAGACAAAGATAAAGAGCCAGCCGTATTAGGTAACCATAGTCCTAAGGTCGAGGCTTAGTGTTTGTGTTTTCGACGCCCCATCGCTATCAAATTATGATTCGTCGGGTTCGTGTTGATGGGTACAAGTCACTTCGTAACACAGAGCTAGAGTTGAGCCCGCTTACGCTTATCGTCGGTTCAAATGCGACAGGTAAAAGTAATCTCTTTGATGCGCTTCGGCTATTGAGTCGGGTTGTAACGAGCTATTCGCTTCATGAGGCATTTACTGTTCATCGGGGTGACCCAGTGGAAGCTTTTAGTTACAGCGAAGGCGGTTTAGAGGCGCTTTTACACAAAGAGACAGCTCGATTCACGATAGAAGTAGATGTAGAGCTAAGTCAAACGGTTAGAGCGAGAACTGAACAGCTCATTGAAAGGTATGTTAGCCCTTCGAATAGGACTACTGTCCGACGAAGTCCCAAGAAGGCTAACATTACAGAATCGCTCTTACGTTATCGTGTTAGTATTTCTATCAATCCTAAAACAGGGGCACTAAGAATAGAAGATGAATATTTGGTAGCGCTTAGAGAGACACAGGATGGCTGTCTTTATCCTGATGAAAAGATTAGGCCGTTCATAGAAAAAATAGGCAATCGGATTTATTTGCGGATGGAGGGTCAAGACTGTTCTGTGGAATACGAATCGGGGCTTAGCTATGCCGTCGTTTCTCAACCGCTCTATCCACCCTATTATCCTCATCTTATAGCGCTACGTGAGGAATTGGCCAGTTGGCAGTTTTATTACTTGGAGCCGCACCTGATGCGTGAAGCAAGTCCTATTAAGGAATCCTATACCATCACGTCTTTTGGTGGTGATCTTGCAGCCTTTTACTGGACTCTCCAAAGAACACATCCAGGGCAATTCCATAATCTAGAAAAGACACTCCAAACCTTCATACCTACGATAGAGGGCATACAGACAGAAGTCACAAAGGATGGGCTTTTGCGCCTAAAAGTTACAGAAGATGGCATAGAGCATTCTGTCAAAGTGGTTTCAGAGGGGACACTGCGGCTTTTAGCGCTTTTGGCAATTCTCTCACCACAAAATCCTGCCTCTGTTATAGGCATTGAGGAGCCTGAGAATGGTGTTCATCCCAGACGTTTAAGACACATTGCACGCCTCCTTCAAAACGCTTCTGAAAAACGGCAGATTATTGTCAATACCCATTCCGCTTTACTACTTGATTATTTTGATAGCGAGAGAATTGGGATTGTCCAATGCTTTAAGAAAGATGGCGGAACACATTTTCGGATGCTAGGCCAAGTAGAAAGAGCATTCCAAAGAGTTGGTGTAGGAGAAGCAACACAAGAATCTCGCCCCTCCAGACGCGTTATGAGAGGGGACTGGGGATGAATTGCGAGATAGTTTCTGCTTTATTGAACACAATTTGCTAAAAATATCAATGGATTTAACTTTACAAAGTGGATTTACTTATTATAAATATTGGAGTGCATTAATAATAAAAAGAGTTTGGAATCTGTCTCTAATGTGGTTTTTATCGGTTTCGACAGTAATTTGCATGGGCGAGAACCAAGCCTCTAGGGTTAGGACGACCCGAAGTTACGCCTGTGGAGCAGGCTCTGGTGGATGACCGTAGTCCTTACGGGTTACCTAAAAAGCCATCCTGCGACGAAGCAGGAAGCTCAACTACAAAAGTTGAGCAGTCCGCGCGCATTCTTTCTGATTGTGGGTTAGCCTTACTTGCGCACTGCTTAATTGCAAAAGGTTGAGCAGTCCACTTTTCCTTGCGCGATTTGAATGAAAACGGGAATGCCCTGCCCGCACTGGGCAGGGCTTCCTACTGTCTGGCGGGTGAGCGGTTACTCCTGCGTGACTTTCGCTTGGAGGCGGTTAGCGATGGAGAGGTACCGCTCGACTAAGGTGCGGATTTGTTTGACCATCAGGTTGGTGTTCTTAGGGAGTGTGCACAGCACATCTTGGAGCGCCTCAAAGGTAGGGAGAGCGTCCAAAAAGTTTTCCACAAGCTGCTGTTTCTGCTCCCGTGAGAGGCGTACCCGTGTGCGCCCCGTACCGCTGGATGTCCGAGCATACCGAGCGGGTACCTCAAGCCCGAAGGTACTGAGGGACTCCCGAAGGGCCTCGTTACGGAGCTTCTGCACGATGGGAGCTATATTCTTCTCCTCGCTCGTGCTTTTGATGGCCAGAAGTCCCTCAATCCTAGGAAGCAGAAGGTACGCTGCGATGCACCGATACCAGCCTCCATGCTGCGACACTGCTACACCAGCACTTGCAATCTCCCTACGAATCTGTGCTTCCACATCGTGAGGCAGGAAGCTGTGCTCCCCATTCAGCTCCTTTTCCAGATTCGTAATCAGTTTCTTCAGGCTCTTTTCTGTGAGAGCCTTCTCAATCCGAACTTTGAGTTCGGTTCCGCTGACTTGCACATGCGTTGTCATACCAAGCATTACAACAAAAGCGCAAGGGAAGTGATTTCCCGTTTTTACAATCCGACGAATAAGGTTAGCAACAGTTGCTAACTTCTGTCTACAAGTGTATATTTATAGCATAAACTCCTAAATATGGTGGGGAAGAAAGAGGTGCGCAGCAGCTGCAAATTTTTGTCTGGTTTGGTATATTTACATACAGCGGGGATAGCGAGTCAGCTGCCCAACAAACCGTTAACCGCAAGATGGAACGGGTGAGGGGTTCCACTCAGGTGGAACAAAAAAGCTGGCAAGTTCTCTCCGTAACCCTCGTCTTCTCCTGCCTTGAGAGTCTCAGAGACTTCTCTCCCTTGAAGAGGGTGATCCTCTTAAGGGATTGGGTAGGAGCGGCGAACAAGGCTAGTCCCTCCCTACCTGGTCAGGGGACGACTGTACTAAGTATGTACAGTTTTGTATAGTTTGGGTGACCAGGGCAAATAAAAAAGTAAAGCCTGTGGAGTGTATTCTGGCGGATGATCGTAGCCCCTACTGGCTACCTAAAAAGCCATCCTGCGACAAAGCACGAAGCTCAACTGCAAGATGTTGATACAAACCGCAATCCTTTTTATACATACACAGTTGTCATCTGCCTTAACAGCGATAACTCTGCCCTGATAAGTAACAATAATAACTTAGTATAAGAACTGAGTGTTGGATTATAACTAATAGCTATAAAATCTTTGTAGTTAAATTGC